>TARA_B110000902_G_scaffold145684_1_pt1 | contig 130802 bp, 113 predicted proteins | sample TARA_B110000902 | Tara Oceans TARA_B110000902 (sample SAMEA4398009) | marine metagenome | biome: Polar Biome; feature: [SRF] surface water layer (ENVO:00010504); material: water (ENVO:00002006), including particulate matter (ENVO:01000060) such as... | depth 5 m | reverse complement strand
TCAGTTGGTAGAGCGTCAGCCTTCCAAGCTGAGGGTCGCGAGTTCGAGTCTCGTCTCCCGCTCATTTTTTTGAGAGATACATTAGTGCCGATATAGCTCAGGGGTAGAGCACTTCCTTGGTAAGGAAGAGGTCACGAGTTCAATTCTCGTTATTGGCTCGATAAAGTGAATGAAAATTTTTTCGTTCGTCGGTTGGCGAATGGAATTTTTGCATATATAGAAGTTTATTAACTAAGAAACAAAACACAGAACAATGGCTAAGGAAACATTTGATCGTTCCAAACCACACGTAAACATTGGAACTATTGGTCACGTCGATCACGGAAAAACTACTTTGACAGCCGCTATCTCTTCGGTATTAGCTGGTCAAGGTCTTGCTGAAACACGCGATTTCTCTTCAATTGATAATGCACCTGAAGAAAAAGAACGTGGTATCACAATTAATACATCTCACATTGAGTATGCAACTGCAAACCGTCATTACGCTCACGTTGACTGTCCAGGTCACGCGGATTACGTAAAGAACATGGTAACTGGTGCTGCCCAAATGGATGGTGCCATCTTGGTAGTTGCGGCTACTGATGGACCAATGCCTCAAACTCGTGAGCACATCCTTTTAGGACGTCAAGTTGGTGTTCCAAGAATGGTTGTATTCATGAATAAAGTGGATATGGTTGATGATGAAGAGTTGCTTGAGTTAGTTGAAATGGAAATCAGAGAATTACTTGAATTCTATGAGTACGATGGAGACAATACACCTGTAATCGCTGGTTCTGCTCTTGGAGCATTGAATGGTGAGGAAAAATGGGTTGCTGGAGTTAACGAATTAATGGAAGCGGTTGATACTTGGATCGAATTACCTCCTCGTGAAATTGATAAAGATTTCCTTATGCCAGTTGAAGATGTATTTACGATTACTGGTCGTGGTACAGTTGCAACAGGTAGAATCGAAACTGGTGTGGTTAACACTGGAGATGCGGTAGATATCATGGGTATGGGTGACGATAATTTAGAGTCAACTTGTACTGGTGTTGAAATGTTCCGTAAGATTTTGGATAGAGGAGAAGCTGGAGATAACGTTGGTCTTTTATTACGTGGTATTGAGAAGGCTCAAATTCGTCGTGGTATGGTGATCGCTAAGAAAGGTACAGCAACTGCTCATACTGATTTCAAAGCTGAGATATATGTATTAAAGAAAGAAGAAGGTGGTCGTCACACTCCTTTCCATAACAAATACCGTCCTCAGTTTTATTTAAGAACAACTGATGTAACAGGTGAAATCTTCTTGACTGATGGTCGTGAGATGGTAATGCCTGGAGATAATGTAACTATTACAGTTAAGTTGATCGTACCAGTTGTAATGAACAAAGGTCTTCGTTTTGCAATCCGTGAGGGTGGTAGGACTGTAGGAGCTGGACAAGTTACTGAGATTATCTCATAAGAGATATTAAATAAATAATCATGAAAAGGGGAGTTCGCTCCCCTTTTTATACGAGGTAGACTTCCTCACTTTAGAATTGACTTGAAAGGGTCAAATTTTTTAGTAAACAGTCAAATTTATGATAAGCAATTGGTATGCCAAGAACTTATCTAATTTACGGGCGTAGCTCAGTTGGTAGAGTACTGGATTCCAAATCCAATGGTCGTGGGTTCGAACCCTACCGCCCGTGCAAAATAGATGACATGTCAAAGGTTAAAGAATATATAAACGAGACGGTAACCGAGATGACTCATAGAGTTACTTGGCCAACTTGGAAAGAATTACAAAGTAATACTATCATTGTGGTAGTTGCTTCAGTTCTAATATCACTTATCATTTTTTCAATGGATTACGTGTTCGGGATTACCGGAGATGCGGCTTCTACATGGAGAGGAATAATTGGTTTTATTTATAAACTAGATTTATTCTAAGGATCATGGCTGCAGAAATTAAAATGCGTTGGTATGTGGTGAGAGCCATAAGTGGAAAAGAGAAGAAAGTTAAGGAGTACCTTGACATGGAAATCTCTCGTCTTAAATTGGACGAATTTGTTGGACAGGTTTTGATTCCAACTGAAAAAGTTTTCCAAATTAGAAAAGGAAAAAAAGTTAGCAAGGAGAAAGCTTATTTGCCCGGTTACGTTTTGGTAGAAGCTTCGCTTGCTGGCGAAGTACCTCACGTTATTAGAGGAATTCCTAATGTCATTGGTTTCCTAGGTACGGAGAAAGGTGGAGAACCTGCTCCAATGAGATTATCTGAAGTGAATCGTATCTTAGGTAAAGTAGATGAGCTTTCTGAGTCAGAAGAAGAAATGAAAATTCCATTTGTTGTTGGAGAAGCCGTTAAAGTAATTGACGGTCCATTTAACAATTTCAGCGGTGTTGTTGATGAAATCAACGAAGACAAGAAAAAGCTGAAAGTAATGGTGAAAATATTTGGTAGAAAGAACTTGCTTGAGCTGAGCTACATGCAAGTTGAAAAAGAAGTTTAAAGAGTATATTAACCCGTAGGAGTGACGAAAGCGATTAAAGCTTCCCGCATTAAAAGTAATCACGTTTGACTACACAATTAAAAACAAATGGCTAAAGAAGTAGCAGGTTTGATCAAATTACAGATCAGAGGTGGTGCAGCTAATCCAGCCCCTCCAGTTGGCCCAGCACTAGGTGCAAAAGGTGTTAACATTATGGAGTTCTGCAAGCAGTTTAATGCTCGTACGCAGGACAAACCTGGAAAAGTTCTACCCGCGGTAATCACAGTTTACAGTGATAAATCGTTTGATTTTGTAATTAAAACTCCTCCAGCAGCAGTTCAAATTCTTGAAAAGACAAAACTTAAGAAAGGTTCTCCAGAATCCAACAGGGTGAAGGTAGGTAACATCTCTTGGGATTTAGTTAGAGAAATCGCTGAGGATAAAATGCCGGATTTGAATTGTTTTACTGTTGACTCTGCAATGCGCATGGTAGCAGGAACAGCTAGAAGTATGGGAGTGAATGTTAAAGGTGGTGAAGCACCAAAAACTAAATAAGTGTTATGGCAAGAATTTCAAAAAAGAGAAAAGACGCACTTGCGAAGATAGATTCTTCAAAAGTCTACTCCTTGGCAGAAGCATGTAACTTAGTTAAGGAAATTTCATCAACAAAATTTGATGCATCAATTGATGTTTGTGCTCGTTTAGGAGTTGATCCTAGAAAAGCGAATCAAATGGTAAGAGGTACAGTTGCATTGCCACATGGTACTGGTAAGGACATTAAAGTTCTAGTATTGTGCACTCCAGATAAAGCGGAGGAAGCAACAGCAGCAGGTGCAGATTACGTTGGTTTAGATGATTACATCGCAAAAATCAAAGGTGGATGGACTGATGTGGACGTTATTATTACGATGCCAGCAGTAATGGGAAAAGTAGGTGCCCTAGGTCGTGTTTTAGGACCAAGAGGATTAATGCCGAATCCGAAAACTGGCACAGTAACAATGGATGTCGCTAAAGCAGTAACTGAAGTAAAAGCAGGTAAGATTGACTTTAAAGTTGATAAGTACGGAATCGTTCACGCAATGGTAGCGAAAGCTAGTTTTGATAAGGACAAGATCACGGATAATGCAAATGAGTTAATTCAACAACTTGTTAAATTGAAACCGTCTTCTTCAAAAGGAACGTACTTCAAAAGCCTTTACATTAGTTCTACTATGAGTCCAAGTATTCAAATTGAGACCAAAGGGCTAATTGCTTAAAAACTATTGAAATGACAAGAGAAGAAAAAGCAAAATACGTAGATGATTTAGCTGTTCAGTTAGCTGACAACAATGTTATCTATTTAGCAGATACGGCGGAATTAACGGTAGAGACAATTAACAGTCTGAGAAGAAAGGCCTTCAATGCCAAAGTTTCAATGAGAGTTGTGAAAAATACTCTTCTTGAAAAAGCAATGGATAAAGTTGAGGCAAAAGATTTTAGCGAATTGAAAGTTGCACTTTCAGGAGCTACATCTATTATGTTCTCAGAAGTAGGTAATGCTCCAGCAAAACTTATCAAAGATTTTCGTAAGAAAGCAGATAAGCCACTTCTTAAAGGCGCTTGGATTGATGAAGGTGTTTACGTTGGTGATGATCAACTACAAATGCTTGCTGATATCAAAAGTAAAGAAGAATTACTCGGAGATATTATTGGATTGCTTCAGAGTCCTGCTAAGAACGTTATATCTGGACTTAAGAATGCTGGCGGAACAATCGCTGGTCTTCTTAAAACGCTCGAAGAAAGAGCACAATAAATTATTTTAGAATCTATTTAAATTAAATACAATGGCTGATTTAAAAAAAATCGCAGAAGAGTTAGTTAACCTTACAGTAAAAGATGTTAACGAATTAGCAACTATCCTTAAGGATGAGTACGGTATCGAACCAGCAGCAGCTGCAGCAGTAGCAGTAGCAGGTGGAGGTGGTGGAGAAGCTGCCGCTGAAGAGCAAACAGAATTTGATGTTATTCTTACAGCAGCTGGTGGATCTAAACTTGCAGTAGTAAAACTAGTTAAGGAATTGACTGGAGCTGGTTTGAAAGAGGCTAAAGAAATGGTTGATAGTGCACCAAAAGCAATCAAAGAAGGTGTTTCTAAAGACGAAGCAGAAGGGCTTAAGAAGTCTCTAGAAGAAGCAGGAGCTGAAGTAGAGGTTAAGTAATCTTCATTACAATTTTCAGGAAGGCGTCTCGGTTTTACCGAGATGCCTATTCCTGTTTTAAAGCAGGGGTGCTTTTTAATACCCAAAAAAATACGTATCGACTAAGCTGATACGGTTTTATTCACTAATAAAAAACGTTTGGATTTGGCATCATCAAACAGTATTTCGACAAGAGTGAATTTTGCGTCGAGCAAAAATCCATTTGCGTATCCAGATTTCTTGGATATTCAATTAAAGTCCTTCCAAGAATTTTTCCAGTTGGAAACAACACCGGAAAACAGAGATAGTGAAGGATTGTTTAAAGTTTTCGCTGAAAACTTCCCAATTACGGATACGAGAAATCAATTCGTGTTGGAATTTTTGGATTACTTTATCGACCCACCAAGATACTCAATTGACGAGTGTATTGATCGTGGATTGACATACAGTGTCCCACTAAAAGCAAAATTAAAATTATATTGTACAGATCCTGAGCACGAGGATTTCGAGACTATCGTTCAAGATGTATACTTGGGTACAATTCCATATATGACTCCTAAAGGGTCATTCGTGGTAAACGGAGCAGAAAGAGTTATTGTTTCTCAATTACACCGTTCTCCAGGGGTATTCTTTGGTCAAAGTCGTCACGCTAATGGTACGAAGTTGTATTCTGCCCGTGTTATCCCGTTCAAAGGATCATGGATTGAATTCGCAACGGATATCAACAGCGTAATGTATGCTTACATTGATCGTAAGAAAAAGTTACCTGTTACAACTTTGTTCCGTGCAATCGGATACGAAACAGATAAAGATATCCTTGATATCTTTGATCTTGCAGATGAGTTAAAAGCAACTAAAGCAAACTTGAAAAAGGCGCTAGGTCGTAAATTAGCTGCAAGAGTTCTTAAATCTTGGATTGAAGATTTCGTTGATGAAGATACAGGAGAAGTTGTTTCTATTGAAAGAAACGAAGTATTATTAGATCGTGAGACTGTTCTTGAAGAAGAGCACATCGAATTGATAATTGATGCAGGTTCAAAAACTATTATCCTTCACAAAGAAGATGTTAATAGTGCTGATTTTACAATCATCTATAATACACTTCAAAAAGATACTGCAAACTCAGAAAAAGAAGCTGTAGAACATATCTACCGTCAACTTAGAAACGCTGAACCGCCAGATTATGAAACTGCCAAAGGGGTATTCGAGAAATTATTTTTCTCAGATACACGTTATGATCTAGGTGAAGTTGGACGTTTCCGTTTGAACAAGAAGCTTAAAGTAAACATGGAGGAAACTTCAAGAGTACTTACGAAGCCAGATATGATTTCAATCATCAAGTACTTAATTGAGTTGATTAACTCAAAAGCTGATGTGGATGATATCGATCACTTGTCAAACAGACGTGTAAGAACTGTTGGTGAGCAATTGTACTCTCAATTCGGAGTTGGTCTTGCAAGAATGGCAAGAACGATTCGTGAGAGAATGAATGTTCGTGACAACGAAGTCTTTACACCTATTGATTTAATTAACGCTAAGACACTTTCTTCTGTAATTAATTCATTCTTCGGAACGAATCAATTATCTCAGTTTATGGATCAAACGAATCCGCTTTCTGAGGTAACGCACAAGAGAAGATTATCAGCACTAGGGCCTGGTGGACTTTCTAGAGAAAGAGCCGGTTTCGAGGTGCGTGATGTTCACTATACTCACTACGGTCGTCTTTGTACGATTGAAACACCAGAGGGACCAAATATTGGTTTGATTTCTTCACTTTGTGTTTTCGCCAAAGTAAATAAGCTTGGATTTATTGAAACACCTTACCGTACTGTAACAAACGGTAAAGTTGATACTAAATCTGCGCCGACATACTTATCAGCGGAAGAAGAAGATGAGAAAATTATTGCACAAGCAAATGCTGATGTTGATGATAAAGGAACCTTTACTGGAGCTTTAGTTAAAGCTAGATTGGGACATGATTTCCCAGTTGTTCCGCCAAAAGAATTAAGCTTAATGGATGTTGGTGCAAACCAAATTGCATCGATTGCAGCCTCTTCTATTCCTTTCTTAGAGCACGATGATGCCAACCGTGCACTAATGGGATCGAACATGCAGCGTCAAGCAGTTCCATTATTGAAACCGAATTCACCAATCGTTGGTACAGGTATCGAAGAATTAGTTGCAAAAGATTCTCGTGTACTTATCAATGCTGAAGGAAAAGGTGTAGTTGAATACGTTGATGCGAATGAAATCGTTATCAAATACAGCTGGACCAAAGAAGATAAATTAGTAAGCTTTGATGGAGAGGTAACGCGTTACCCTTTAACTAAGTTTGGTAGAACCAACCAAGGAACTTGTATTAACTTGAAACCAATCGTTGAGAAAGGTGATAAAGTTGAAGAAGGACAAGTACTTTGTGAAGGATATGCAACACAACAAGGCGAATTGGCTCTAGGTCAAAACTTGAAAGTGGCGTTTATGCCTTGGAAAGGGTTTAACTTTGAGGATGCGATTGTAATTTCTGAACGTGTAGTGCGTGATGATATCTTTACATCAATCCACATCGATGAGTACTCTTTAGATGTTCGTGATACAAAACGTGGAATGGAGGAATTAACTTCTGATATTCCTAATGTTAGTGAAGAAGCGACTAAAGATTTGGATGAGCACGGATTGATTAGAGTTGGTGCTGAAATCAAAGAAGGTGATATCTTAATTGGTAAGATCACTCCAAAAGGAGAAACTGATCCATCGCCAGAAGAGAAATTACTACGTGCTATTTTCGGTGATAAAGCAGGAGATGTCAAAGATGCTTCTTTGAAAGCTGGACCTTCATTAAGAGGTGTAGTTGTGAACAAGAAGTTGTTTTCTCGTGCAATTAAAGACAGAAAAGCAAAAGCTCAGGACAAACCAGTTTTAGAAAACTTAGATTCAGAATACGACAAAGAGTTCGCTGAATTGAAGAATACTTTAATTGAGAAGTTAATTGATATCGCAGGTGAAACTAAATCAGCTGGTGTAGCAAATAACTTTAAGGAAGAGATTATCAAGAAAGGAACAAAATTCTCGTTGCGTAATTTAGCTGCGATTGATTTCTCTATTGTTAATCCTACAAACTGGACTGATGATCTTAAAGTGGATGCCTTGATCGGTCGTGTGATTCATAATTTCAATATTAAATCAAACGATTTATTGGGTACTTACAAGCGTAAGAAATTCCATATTTCAGTTGGAGATGAACTTCCAGCAGGAATTGTTAAGATGGCAAAAGTTTACGTTGCTAAGAAACGTAAATTGAAAGTTGGTGATAAAATGGCGGGACGTCATGGTAACAAAGGTATTGTTGCAAACATCGTTCGTCAGGAAGACATGCCATTCTTAGAAGATGGAACTCCAGTTGATATCGTGTTGAACCCACTTGGGGTGCCATCGCGTATGAACCTTGGACAGATTTACGAAACTGTTTTAGGATGGGCTGGAGATAAACTTGGAATTAAGTTCGCAACACCTATTTTCGATGGAGCACATCCATTAGAAATTGATGACTGGTGCGCGAAAGCAGGTGTTCCAAGATCAGGAAAAACTTACTTATATGACGGTGGTACAGGAGAACGTTTCCACCAAACAGCAACTGTAGGAATTATCTACATGTTGAAACTGTCGCACATGGTTGACGATAAGATGCACGCACGTTCTATCGGACCCTACTCACTTATTACACAACAACCTCTTGGTGGTAAAGCACAATTTGGTGGTCAACGTTTTGGTGAGATGGAGGTTTGGGCGCTTGAGGCGTTTGGAGCAGCAAACATCTTGCAAGAGATCTTGACAGTTAAATCGGATGATGTAATGGGTCGTGCTAAGGCGTACGAAGCAATTGTTAAAGGAGACAATATTCCTGAACCAGGAATTCCTGAATCGTTTAACGTATTGTTACATGAGTTGAGAGGATTGTGTCTTGACATTACTATGGATTAATCATCAGTTGTTGAATAATTAAGAAAACATTATTATGGCTTATAGAAAAGAATATTCAAAAAAGCAAAGCAGCTTCAACAAGATCACGATTTCATTATCGTCTCCAGAGACTATTCTGGAAAGATCAAGTGGTGAGGTGCTTAAGCCTGAAACTATAAATTACCGTACTTACAAACCGGAAAGAGATGGTTTGTTCTGTGAAAGAATTTTTGGTCCTGTTAAGGATTACGAATGTCACTGTGGTAAATACAAAAGAATCCGTTATAAAGGAATCGTTTGTGATCGTTGTGGTGTGGAAGTTACTGAAAAGAAAGTACGTCGTGAACGTATGGGGCACATCTCATTGGTGGTTCCTGTTGCACACATCTGGTACTTCAGATCGTTGCCAAATAAAATTGGTTACCTTCTTGGACTTCCTACGAAAAAACTTGATCAAATCATCTACTACGAGAGATACGTAGTTATTCAAGCAGGTATCGCAAGATCAGCTGAAGATGAAGAATTGACTCGTTTGGACTTCATGACTGAAGAAGAGTATTTAGATATCCTAGATGTTCTTCCAAAAGAGAACCAATATTTAGAGGATGCTGATCCGAACAAGTTCATCGCAAAAATGGGTGCGGAAGCACTTTATGATTTGTTGAAAACAATGGACTTGCAGGATACATCTTACAGATTGCGTCACCAAGCAAACAATGAAACGTCAGTTCAAAGAAAGAACGAAGCGTTGAAACGTTTGCAAGTTGTTGAAGCAATGCGTGACTCTCAAAATCGTATAGATAACCGTCCAGAATGGATGATCGTGAAAGTTGTACCTGTAATTCCACCAGAATTACGTCCACTAGTTCCACTAGATGGAGGTCGTTTCGCAACATCGGATTTGAACGATTTATACAGAAGAGTAATTATTAGAAACAATCGTTTGAAACGGTTGATCGAAATTAAAGCTCCGGAAGTAATTCTTAGAAATGAGAAACGTATGCTTCAAGAGTCAGTAGATTCTTTATTTGATAACTCAAGAAAATCATCAGCAGTTAAAACGGAATCAAACAGACCATTAAAGTCTTTGTCTGATTCATTAAAGGGTAAGCAAGGGCGTTTCCGTCAAAACTTACTTGGTAAACGTGTGGATTATTCAGCACGTTCCGTAATTGTTGTAGGACCTAGCTTGAAATTACACGAATGTGGTCTTCCTAAAGGAATGGCTGCTGAACTTTACAAGCCGTTTATCATCCGTAAGATGATTGAGCGTGGAATTGTAAAGACTGTAAAATCTGCTAAGAAAATTGTAGATAGAAAAGAACCAGTTGTTTGGGATATTTTGGAAAACATTTTGAAAGGACATCCAGTTCTTTTAAACAGAGCCCCAACGCTTCACAGACTTGGTATTCAAGCTTTCCAACCTAAATTAATTGAAGGAAAAGCGATTCGTCTTCACCCATTAGTAACTACGGCCTTTAACGCCGATTTTGATGGGGATCAGATGGCGGTTCACTTACCATTAGGTAATGCTGCAATCTTAGAAGCGCAATTATTGATGTTGGCTTCACACAATATTTTGAATCCAGCGAATGGTGCTCCAATTGCTGTACCTTCTCAGGATATGGTTTTGGGTCTGTATTATATTACGAAGCCAAAAGCAGGAACGAAAGAAGAGCCAGTTATAGGTGAAGGTGGAACTTTCTACTCACCAGAAGAGGTGATAATTGCACACAATGAAGGGATGTTAGATCTTCATGCTGCAATTAAAGTAAGAACATCAGATTTAACTGAAAGCGGTGAACTAGAAGTTCGCATGGTTGAGACTACTTGTGGTCGTATTCTTTTCAATGAAAAAGTTCCAACTGAAGCAGGATACATTAACGGAGTAATGACGAAGAAAGCACTTCGTGATATGATTGCTCACGTATTGAAAATCTGTGGAACTTCTCGCACTGTAGCCTTCCTTGATGATATTAAGGAATTGGGTTATCACATGGCCTTTGTAGGTGGTCTATCTTTCAACTTAGACGATATTATCGTTCCTAAAGAGAAAGTAGTTCTAGTTGAAAAAGCTGAAGCTGAAGCTAAAAATGTTATGGCAAACTATAACATGGGGCTTATTACAAATAACGAGAGATACAATCAAATTATTGATATTTGGACGCATACGAACTCTAGATTGACCCACACATTGATGGAGCAATTGAAGAACGATATGCAAGGGTTCAACTCAATTTATATGATGTACGATTCAGGTGCACGTGGTTCAAAAGAGCAAATACGTCAACTGTCTGGTATGCGTGGATTGATGGCGAAACCTCAAAAATCTGGAGCTTCTGCTCAAGATATTATTGAGAACCCAATTCTTTCGAACTTTAAAGAAGGATTATCAATTCTTGAGTACTTTATTTCAACTCACGGTGCACGTAAAGGTCTTGCCGATACAGCCTTGAAAACGGCTGATGCAGGTTACCTTACTCGTCGTTTGGTTGATGTTGCTCAAGATGTTGTAATTAATATGGAAGATTGTGGGACTTTAAGAGGTCTTATAGCAACTCCTTTGAAGAAAAATGATGAAATCGTTGAACCATTAAGTGATAGAATTATAGGTAGATCAGCTGTTCAAGCAATCTATCACCCAGTAACTGACGAGATGATCGTTGATGCGGGTGAATTGATTACTGACATCGTTGCTGCTGGAATTGATGCTGCTGGAATTGACGAGGTTGAAATCAGATCTGTATTGACTTGTGAAATGCGCAGAGGAGTTTGTTCTAAATGTTACGGAAGAAACTTGGCAACTCAGAGACCAGCCGTAAATGGTGACGCTGTGGGTGTTATTGCTGCACAATCAATTGGAGAGCCTGGTACACAATTGACACTTCGTACATTCCACGTTGGGGGTACAGCCTCTAATATTGCTGATGAAAATGATTTGAAAGCTAAAACAGCTGGACAAATTGACATCGACGAGTTAAGAATGATTGAGACTAAGGATAAAAATGGCGATAAAAGCAACGTGGTAGTTGGAAGATCGGCTGAATTGAAAATAACAGATTCGAAAGGACTTGTTACAATGAATGCCATCATCCCTTACGGTGCTGAAATGATGATCGATAACAATACGAAACTTAAAAAAGGTGACGTAATTTGTAAGTGGGATCCATACAACGCTGTAATTATTACTGAGGTGAAAGGTGTTATCGTTTTCGAAAACATCCTTGAAGGATTAACGTTCCGTGAGGAAGTTGATGAACAAACAGGATTTGCTGAAAAAGTAATTACTGAATCTCGTGATAAAAAGAGAATGCCAGCAATTCACATTATCGATCCTAAGACGAAAGATGTTCTTAGAGAATACTCTTTACCAGTTGATGCTCACATTAACGTTAAAGAAGGTGATAAGGTAGAAGCTGGTTTGATCTTGGTTAAGATTCCTCGTAAAGCTGGTAAGTCTGGTGATATTACTGGTGGTCTTCCTCGTGTAACTGAATTATTCGAAGCACGTAACCCATCTAACCCTTCAGTAGTTTCCGAAATTGATGGTGTTGCTGAGTACGGTAAGATCAAACGTGGTAACAGAGAGATTCAAATCACTTCGAAAACTGGAGATGTACGTAAGTATTTAGTTCCATTATCGAAACACATTTTGGTTCAAGCTAATGACTTCGTAAGAGCTGGCCAACCATTATCTGTTGGGGCCACAACTCCAAACGATATCCTGAATATTGAAGGACCAACTAAAGTACAAGAGTATTTGGTTAACGAGATTCAAGAGGTCTATCGTTTACAAGGTGTGAAGATTAATGATAAGCACTTCGAAGTTATTGTTCGTCAAATGATGCTTAAGGCGATGATTGTTGATTCTGGAGACACACGTTTCTTAGAAGGACAATCTGTTCATAAAGCTGATATTTCTGAGGAGAACGATGCTGTTTACGGAATGAAAGTAGTTATTGATGCAGGTGAATCAACTGAAATGAAAGCTGGACAAATTGTTTCTGCTCGCAAGTTGAGAGATGAGAATTCACAATTGAAAAGAGCAGACAAAGCGCTAATCGATTCAAGAGATGCAATTCCAGCTACATCTAAAGCAATGCTGCAAGGAATTACTAGAGCTTCACTTCAAACACAATCGTTTATTTCTGCGGCTTCGTTCCAGGAAACTACGAAAGTATTGAATGAAGCAGCTATTGCTGGTAAAGAAGATCATCTAATGGGTCTTAAAGAGAACGTAATTGTTGGACACCTTATCCCTGCGGGAACTGGAGTTCGCAAATTCCAAAAAATGTTGATAGGTTCTAAAGAACAATTAGAAGAGTTGACTGAAAGCGCTAAATAATAAGCGTTAACTATATCAGAAAGCCCTGACGATTTCATCGTCGGGGCTTTTTTTTGCTTGAACCTTTAATAACTAAAGGTTTAAATTCCTTATTTGATTTTTGAGGTGTCCGACTTATTCAGTTACGATGCAAATCTGACCTTGTTAATTCTAGTGAATTCCTTAATTTTTACAAATGCACTTTCTCTACTTCTACTCCTAAATCCACTAAGTGGTATTACTTTAAAAAGAAAGAAATCGACATCTTAGACGACTAGCCCTGTAACAAATCAGCTAATTCGATTGTTATACTTAGACAATCAAGTTCCTGTACCATGAAAAATTCCAGCATCATTACACTAAGTTTATTGTTCGTTTTATGTTTAACTGCAATGAGCAGTTGCCGGTCCAAAGACGATACAATTGCCATTATCAAAGTACGCGATTCAAATAACAATCCAGTGGCAAATGCAGATGTTCGTGTTTATTCTTCTGGAACAAGTGGTGTTAATTCTATTGATGATCTTGTACAAACGAACTCTTCAGGTGAAGCTTTCTTCAATTACAATGATGAATATCAATTAGGACAAGCTGGTGTTGCAATTCTTGATATCGAGGTCACGAAGGACGCAGAAATAAGCCACGGAATTATTAAAATTGAGCAGGAAGCAACAACCTTAGAAACGGTTTACGTTAATTTATAACCTAAAATTTCATAAAAGGACAATTACCTCTGGTGAACCCCTGCTTATTTTAGATAGATTCGTTAACTTTACTTTATGGAAGAAAAAAAGGACAATCAAGTCAACATAGAGCTTACTGATGAAGTAGCGAATGGAGTTTATTCAAACCTTGCAATTATTACACACTCACCTTCAGAATTCATTGCGGATTTCGTTCAGATGATGCCAGGTGTGCCTAAAGGGAAAGTTAGATCTAGAGTGATTATGACGCCTCAGAATGCAAAACGTTTGATGGAAGCACTTCAAGAAAATGTCGGTAAATATGAACAGAATCATGGTGCTATTGTGTCATCAAACATGCCGCCAATGCCGCCAATGAACTTTGGAACTCCAACTACTCAAGCTTAAATAATTACTTATCAAGGGTTTTTTCATTAATTACTCCTATATTCCATATTATTATGACTGTTGATCGAATTTCTACCTCCAAAAATTTTCTTTTAAGTATCTTTTTAGGAGTTTTTTTATTAGCTGGATTAAGTTCTTGTGAGAAAAGAGTTACTCCGAATAAAGTGGAACGGATTTTTCAGAAAGATTCATGGAAAATTACTTCGTTCATTTTTCAAGATCAAAACATTGAAGATAATTTTAATGCCGTTACATTTGACTTCAACGAAACAAATGGAATTACGGCTCTTCCTGCCAATATGTATGCTGGTAATTGGGACATGGGGTTAAATAAAAAACCAACAATCCTAAATATTTTCAATGTCTTTGAGCCATCGTATTCTGCTTTAAATGATGACTGGACTGTTGTGACCTGCGGCAATTCATTAATAACTCTAGAATCTCAAAATGGTCCGTTTCTAAATACCATTGTATTTCGGAAAATTGAACTATAATCATTTAGAGAAAGGTAATTTCAGTCTTCCATTCCTTCACGTTTCCACAAGAATCTTTGACTTTTAAAACCAGTTCTTTTTTGCCCTTTAAATCTACCGGTCTTTCAAAAGTGATTGTTCTCGCTTTGTAATCGTATTTCAACAAATACCATTTCCTATCAATAAAAAGGTCGTAATCCTCAATACCGCTATTGGCGTCGCTAATTTTCCACTTTAGACTTATCTTACTCGTTGATGTTGAACTTTGTGATATGGAAACTGGAGTAATGATTGGAGCAACTTCATCCCGCTTTAAAGAGTAGGTTCCAAAATATTTACTCTCTGAAATTGCCCATCCATCCTCGTAAATTACATCAAGTGTTCTGCGTCTTTTTTTGTTTGTGATAACTTCAATATAATGTCTTCCGTCTTCTTCCTCGTTATTTTTTATCTTAATTCGATAAGCGCGGTTCACAGGAGTTTGAGGTTTTGCGATATAATGGTCTAAACGGTCTTTTTCAAGTGAAATTGGCTCGTAAACTGTTGCATATCCAAACTCCAATTGTCGTGTCTCGCTTTCAAATAGATATGTTTCGTTCGGGTGCAAATGATCTTCGTTTACGCCAATAGAATCCTCTGTATTGATTTCCCCAGTTAAAACATTCAATGTGAATTCCAATATGGATTGATTGCCTTTCGGATCGTATGCAACGTATTTCACGAGCAACTTCTGACCTGGAACTGCATTGATTATTCCTAGCTCATCATTGATATAAATGGGCAAATCGTTCTCTCTTGTTCGAAAGCACTTATGGAATTTTTTACTTTGTGTTTGATACGCTTCGTAATCCTTGTGCGAATTGACATAACGCGATGATTCAAAGGGAACTCTATCCGTTTTTTGGCCGAAAACAGTGTCACCGTTTACAGTAAGATAACTACCGTACAACCCACAATTATTTCCAGCGCCATCTAGTTTATCAATGACATCAAATGCAATTCCTATTCCACCTGTCGCAGAGCAATAATTGGCCGGGATATCGATTTGATCTGCACCGACATAATAATCGGACTTACCTTTCACTGCTGTTTTTGAAACCGATTTATTTGGATATCTGTAGCCATCTTTTGTCAAGCCATAAACTTTAACGCCACGAATAATCGGGGCCTTTGAATCGGGTAAATCAAATCCAAAAATCAAGGGGTTCAAAGCATGCTCTGTTTCAGTATCTCTAACTTCAAAATGAAGGTGTGGCCCTGTTGAGCCTCCCGTGTTGCCAGATAATCCAATGACTTGACCTTTTGAAACTTTAATTACTCCCTTCCCGGGGAATACTTCAATGGCAAAATTCTGTTCTGCTTCTTGCGTTGCTCGAACGATTGAATCAATTTCTCCTTTAAACTCACTACAATGACCGTATACGCTTGTGATTCCATTGGGATGATCTATGTAAATGGCATGACCATAACCGTAAGGTGAAACTTTTATTCGAGAGACAAAACCTTCGTTAATTGAATACAGTTTATAGCCAATTTTGGAGTTCGTTTTAAAATCCAAGCCCATATGAAAGTGGTTTGGTCTTAGTTCTCCAAAATTTGACGCGAGCACTAATGGAATTCCAAGTGGCGAATGATAACCTTGATCGCCCTCTGACTGCGCAAAAATAGAAGTTTGAGTGCTGAGAGAAATAAGTAAGAAAAGAAAGAGTTGTTTCATGTTATCAAAAATAGATTTTTAATAAAATAACCACAACAATCGGGCTAAAAATCTTGTCGGTGTGTATTACTATGCTATTTTTGTATTTAAACCGTTTTAAATGTCAGATCGCATTAATCAGTTAGTTGATACCATTCGAGAGAAGGCTATTCTTTTGAAGGATCAAGTTGCGTCTGAAAAAGCTCACAACCAAGAGCTTACGCAAGAAATTCAAACCCTTAAACAAGAAATGTCATCGAGAGATGAAAAGGTGGATGAATTGAATACAAAGATTACTGAATTGGATGACGGCCTTAAAACGGCAAGAGAGCAAAGCATCGCAAGGGCCGACGGGAATGGAGTTTCCGAAGAGCAAATTGATGAATTGGTGAAGGAAATAGAATACTGCATCGGGCAGTTAAAGAAATAAAGTATGGCAAAGTTATCCTTAAAGGTTGTTGTTGCCGGTAGAACATATCCACTTTCTGTGAGTGAAGACGAACAGGACAAAGTGATGAAAGCTGCCGAAGACATTAACAAAGCAATTAAGTTGCTACAGGATAATTACGCAGTTAAGGATATGCAAGATTTGTTAGCGATGACAGCATTACAATTGGCTTCTAAGTCAGATGGTAAAAAAGCTACTGACACTACGAATTCAAAAAAGTTGGATGAAATCCAGAAAAAACTGGAAGATTTGTCGAATGATTTAGACGCCTAGATAACATACTTTACGCATTATTTTCCCATCCATTTCATTCAAGTGAATGCAAATGAGGTGGGTTTTTTTATTTAAAAAAAGTAACTATGAGTTTAATTATAGGATTGGCAGGAGGATTGGCAGGAGGGGCAGTAATCGCTGTTGTGGTTCAATCTGTACTTCTCAAAAAGAGAAAAGACAAAATACTTAAGGATGCTGAGAAAGAAGGCGAAACGTTGAAGAAAGATAAGATTCTTCAAGCGAAAGAGAAATTCCTGAAACTGAAAGAAGATCACGAAGGAAATATAAAAGACAGAGAGCGCAAGCTTCAATCTGCTGAAGACCGTATCAAAAGCAAAGAAAAGTCTTTAACGCAGAAATTGGAAGACGCGAATAGAAAGGATAAAGGCATGGAAAAGACTAGACTCTCTTTAGAAGCTAAAACCAATTCGTTTGAGACTAAAAATGCAGAACTTGATAAAGTATATCAAAAGCACATTGATGAGCTTTCAAAGGTAAGCGGAATGTCTGCGGAAGATGCTAAGGCTGGTTTGGTTGAGTCATTGAAAGATGAAGCAAGAACAAATGCAATGGCACACATCAATGAGATAACTGCTGAGGCTAAAATGAATGCGAACCGCGAAGCGCGTAAGATTGTTATTCAAACAATTCAACGTGTTGCAACGGAGCAAGCAATTGAGAATTCAGTTTCGGTATTTAACATTGAATCTGACGAAGTTAAAGGTAGAATCATTGGTCGTGAAGGACGTAACATTCGTGCTTTAGAAGCAGCAACTGGAGTTGAGATTGTTGTTGATGATACACCGGAAGCAATTATCCTTTCTTGTTTCGATCCAATTCGTCGTGAAATTGCTCGTTTGGCATTGCACCAATTGGTTTCTGATGGAAGAATTCACCCAGCTAGAATTGAAGAAGTAGTTGCTAAAACCAAAAAACAATTGGATGATGAGATCGCTGAAACAGGTAAAAGAACTTGTATCGATTTAGGGATTCACGGATTGCATGCCGAATTGGTTCGTATGGTTGGTCGAATGAAATACAGATCATCGTACGGACAGAACTTATTACAGCACAGTCGCGAGGTTGCTAACTTGTGTGCAACGATGGCAGCAGAGCTTGGCTTGAACGTTAAAGTGGCTAAAAGAGCCGGATTGTTGCATGATATTGGAAAAGTGCCAGATGATAACCCAGAATTGCCACACGCGATTCTTGGAATGAATATGGCTGAAAAATACGGAGAGAAACCAGACGTTTGTAACGCAATTGGAGCTCACCACGATGAAATTGAAATGACAACTTTGATTTCTCCTATCGTTCAAGTATGTGATGCTGTTTCTGGTGCGCGCCCTGGTGCTCGTAGAGAAATCGTTGAATCATACATCAAGAGAATTAAAGATCTCGAGGGATTAGCATTGGCTTACGATGGCGTAAATACTGCATACGCAATTCAAGCAGGTAGAGAATTGAGAGTGTTGGTTGAAGCTGATAAGGTTTCAGATGCTAAAGCAGACGAATTATCATTTGAGATATCTCAACGTATTCAAACGGAAATGACTTATCCAGGACAGGTTAAGGTAACATTGATTCGTGAGAAACGTGCCGTGAATTACGCGAAGTAAGCTAATTGGAATTGCAATTGGTGCACGTATCGGTTAATGAACAATTGTAAGGATGATTAAGAAGATATATCTTAAGTCTGATTTTATCAAGTCCGTTGCTGTCCTTATGACAGGAACGCTTTTGGCACAGGGATTAGGAATTCTTGTTATGCCATTGTTGACAAGGATTTATGAGCCAGAGGCATTTGGGGAACTCAATATTTACATGCGCTTAATTGGTTTTGTCTCAGGTGTTGCTACAGCACGTTTTGAAATGTCTCTTCCATTACCTAAGTATGAAGGACATTCATTTCTTCTCTATGAATTATCTCTTCGAATAGCAGCGTATAGCTTGCTAGCAATGGCAATCATTGGTGGTTTGTACTTTTTGATTCAGCCTGTATCAGTCTATAATATATCATTCTTACTTATTTCTATTGGGAGTACATTCTTCGTAATTTTCATCAATTTGGGAACAAATTGGTCAATTCGAAAGAAAGCTTTTAAGGACATTTCACGACAAAAAATTGTAGGGTCAGTTAGTTCGAATGGTTTGCGCCTGCTTTTTGGTTATCTATCATTCGGATCTCTTGGATTGTTATTGGGAACGATGATTGGATATGTCGTATCTAGTGTATGGTACATCCGAGACTTTGTTAATCTGCGCAATCGAGCGTATAAGAACTACTCAAAGAAGAAGAAGAAGGTATTGGTCAAAGAGTACAGCGAATTCCCAATGGTGAATCTACCTCATGTGTCCTTGGATTTAGGAAGAGAACTCTTTGTGGCGGCTTTGGTATCATATCATTTTGGATTGGAAATCTTTGGTTTGTATAGTGTTTCTCAAATGATTTTGAAAATGCCGCTAACGATCTTGGGTACATCAATAGGTCAGGTGTTTTATGGTGAGACTTCTCAAATGGTCAATCAAGGAAAGTCAGTTTATTCTATTCTTAGAAGGACTATACTTACTCTTTTCGGACTTTCAATACTTCCATTTTCTCTCATTTACTTTTTCGGAGAACCCATATTTGAATTTATCCTTGGTAAGGATTACGGTCCATCAGGATATTATTCTGAAATTATGGCAACGTGGCTAATGATGGTCTTTATTGTTTCCCCAATATCGAATCTATCGCTGGTGTTAAGACGTCAAAAAGAATATTTTTTATTGGGCTTAGTCGGTTCGTCAATTCAATTGTTTTGCTTTGGTGTGCTTCCATTAATTTATGGTTCGGGGGAAAGTGTTTGGATCTTTATTCTTTGGGTAGTAACGATTGCTCAGACAATTAATTTCACTATGGTCTGTTTTGTGTCTTTATATTATGCGAAGAAAGGTGCCAAAAGCATTACTTTAAATTAAAGTATTTGTAATTTAGTCATGAACCAATCAAGATATGGGAAGTTTTAGTAGCAGATTAGTATTTCACTTTTGGAAACGTTTCAAGCCAGTTATGATTGGGAGGTTTAAAAGATTCGATGGCGTAAAATTAGAACGAACGCGAATTGGAAGTACCACAACTCTCCTTGGTAAGGACAAGTTTTACGTTGATGACAATGTATTCATCGGGCAATATAATTTCATAGACGCAAGCAATAAGATTACCATTGGTACAGGATGTCAAATCACAAATTTTTGTAGTGTTCTAACGCATTCAAGTCATAAATCTATTCGATTGTACGGAGAGAATTATGGTAAGGTAGGTCCTATGATTGGCTACGGAGAAGGTGAGGTCAAAATTGATATGTATACTTTTATTGGGCCGCATTCAGTGATTATGCCAAATACCACAATTGGTAAAGGCTGCATTGTCTCGGCATATAGTTTGGTTAAAGGAGATTTTCCAGATTTCTCAGTTATAGCCGGTAATCCTGCAAAGGTTATTGGAGATACACGGGAAATGGATAAAGAATACCTTGAAAAACATCCTGATCGAAGAGAAAACTACGATTCTTGGGCAAAATAAGGATACGACCTACTTCTTCAATAATTGCGTGTAAATTGCAATGAATTTAGCGCGGTTGGCTTCTTTGGTCGCTTTCTCTTGAATAATCTTAGTATTCAAATCATATACCTTGTCAATTGATAATTCAGCAGCTTGCATGAGAGCCTTATCAACTTCTGTCTGAACAATTGTACCATTTTCACCATTGGTAATCCATTCTTTATTGGCAGGTAAGTCTGAAAGAACGGGTATCGTTCCGAAAGCCATTGCTTCTAGCAGACTGATAGAAGTACCATCGCTAGATGGAATGGAAACAAATATAGAAGAGTTTTGATAATGATGGAAGTTCGTTTCTGAATCGACAAATCCAATGAATTCATAACTGCCCTTTGGTAAGTCCTGAGCAAGTGCTTTTAGTTCCTCAGTTTTAGGGCCGACTCCCGCGAGTACCAATTTCCAGCCTGGGTACTTTTCTCTAAACAATTTAAAAGCCTCAATGACTTGGTCAATGTTATAAAGCGTGTCATGAAGACGGTTGGAGTAGATAACTTTTTCTTTTTTAGAAATGTCAACCTCAATGTTCGGCAAATCAATTCCAAAATTGGCCGTTGTGAAATTGTGCTCACCAATTAAGGTATTCACTTTTCCTTTAATAAATGACGCGTCTGCGGTAATGTGTTGAGATGATTTTAAAGCTTTTTTTACCAAGTATTTATGAAACACACTTTTTTGGGGTAAAAGTAGAACATCACTTCCCCAAATCGTTGTGATCTGCGGAACTCTTCCTTTGTTGGCCAATGAAGTTATGTATCCAAATACGTTGGCTTGGTGGACATGAATCACATCAGGCTCAAATTCATTGATGATACTTCTTAATTCTCGAATCGTCTTTCGAATGGTTAATGGGTTTCGAAGTCCAAAATTCAGTTGTTTTGATTCGCAAAAGTCAACCTTATTTCCAGATACAATTATTATTTCATCAAAGAAGCCTTCTATTAATCCATGGTAATTTCTCAGGTGCACGTCACTTTGTGTACTCCCAATTAATAAAAGTCTTCTACTTTTTGTTTCAGTCATCGATACGCGTTTTCTCCTGTTTAGAAAAAGGCCATATTACCCCAATTATAATTGCTGTTAACATCATTCCAGTTCGATCTTGTAACGGATTGTTTGTTATAGCCACTAATAAAATTAGACATAAAAACAGAATAGCTCGACTTTTCTCTTCGGTGCGCTGTTTACACCAAATGTATGCCTTGAGTGGAATGAAAAGGATGAGCAGGTAAAGTAATAGGCCTATAGCGCCATACCTCCAAGCCATTAAAATATATTCATTCTCTGAATACAATTCGTTTTTGTAGAAAAATGCTTTGTTAACGCCATGCCCGAAAATAGGATGCTCTCTAATCATTTCGAATAAATATTTCCAAGTTGCAATGCGTCCTGTTGCAGATCCACTTACTACATTGTTTGTATAGGCCTTCTGAACGTAAAAGTCAGTAGTGATTCCCCAAGAAATAAGATATAGTCCAGAAAGGGTTGCTAGAATTAAGAGCCAATTTTTCCAGTTCCAGTTGGAAAGTTTAAGGATCAAAATAATAGGAAGTAATAATGTCAACCCGAGAATTGCTGTACGAGATTGACACATGAGTACCAATAGAGAAGCAGTCACAAACCAAGCAAATTGTTTTAGATTAAACTTGAGAGGAAGGAAGTAAATTGTGAAAAATGCGAAAATCAGAGCATTGATATTCGGATTGCCTGCAGGCCCAGTCATTCGTTTTGTTGCTGGTTCCTTCAAAGAGTTTAACCCGAAATATTCAAGGTTAATTCCTCCATATATTTTGTAAAGTAAGTCATGAAAGCCAAAGACATTATAGAAATGCAATATATTTACAACTGCCAAAGTGATAAAGAGAAACTTCATCCATTGTTTCGTGAATGTTTTATACTCTAAGAGCGAAAAGAACATTATTAAAATGAGGAATTTCAGTAGCTTATAGATTTCAAAATAATCTGCTACAACAGAAAGTCTTCCATTTATTGCCATCGTTATTGAAACATATGCCGCAAAGACTATAAAAACAAGGTAGTAAGAGTGAATTTTAAGTCGTTTTCGTTGCAAGAAGATCAACAACGTAGTAAAAGGAAGTGTCAAATCAACAACTTGAAAGGCAGGTAAACTTTGACTCAAGTGTATATCAGGAAAGAATAAAATGGAGATGAGTAAAAATCCTCCCCACAAATGCAGTTTCTTGTCGTTGATCAGGAAGTCAGTCATGTATAGTTTATCTAATTCGGATAAATAATCAGTAGCTTGCTAAGACCAGTTGAAGATGGTTAAATCTGCTTGTAAAAGTAATTAATAATTTTAATTTTGCATGTTTGAAAGTATGATAAAACCTACGAAATATAAAGTTGCACATTTAAGTAGCGCACATAACGATATGGACGTAAGGATTTTTCATAAAGAGTGCTCAACTTTGGCGAATTTGGGAATGGAAAATTCAATTGATTTTGAAGTTCATTTGGTTCTTAATGGCGTTCAAGAGCGTGTTGAAAATAATGTGACTATTCATTCTGTAGCGCCATGTGCCGGACGTCTTAAACGGATGTGGAAAACGGTGAATGAAGTATATCAAAAAGCAAAGGAAATAGATGCGGATGTGTATCATCTCCATGATCCAGAATTATTACGTGTTGCCTTAAAGCTTAAACGCGCTGGAAAAAAAGTAATCTACGACGCACATGAAGATCTTCCAAGACAGATTTTAGGAAAAGATTATTTAAAGTTCAAAAATACAATCAGTCAAATTGTAGAGAAGTATGAGAATCGAGTAGCCAGACGATTGGATGCAGTAATTACTGCAACACCTTTTATCCGCGATCGATTTTTAAAAATCAATCCAAATACAATCGATATAAATAACTTCCCTCTATTATCGGAGGTGGATATGTCAGATGAAGTACACGAAAAACAAAACAAAATTTGTTTCATTGGCGGTATTTCTAGAATAAGAGGAATCGCTGAATTGGTACAATCTTTAGAATTTGTTGACATTCAATGTGACATTGCTGGAAAGTTTCCAGATGATTTTAAGGAAGAGTTGATGAAAGAGAAAGGTTGGGGAAATGTAGAAGAATTAGGTTTCATCGACAGGTCAACATCATTGAAAGTGAAAAGTGAATCGCTTGCAGGAGTGGTGACATTTTTAGCCCTTCCAAATCATGTAAATGCCCAACCCAATAAGATTTTTGAATACATGGCTGCAGGAATCCCTGTGATTGGTTCAAATTTTCAGCTTTGGAAAGAAATTATCGAGAATAATGATTGTGGAATATGCGTTGATCCTACGAAGCCAAAGGAAATAGCTAAAGCAATTGAATTTATTCAGGAAAACCCAATGAAAGCGAAGGAAATGGGAAAGAGAGGCAGAAAAAAGGTGCTTGACAAATACAATTGGCAACCCGAAGGAATCAAATTGGTTTCTGTTTACAATAACCTGTTTTAAACTCAACAATACGAACAGACTTCACAAGAGTAATTTGAGTACTTTAGAGCGGAAGAGAAACTATGCTTAAATTGAAAAAGATACAGAAGGTATTTTGGGGTATATTCTTGGTGTATGCCTTTACCTTTTCTTGGCATCTAACATTTAGCTCAGTACTTCTTCTTTTAATGGGAATCACTTGGATTACAGCTTTCTGGATAGAAGGACAAAACACATTCAGCAATTTTTATAAAAGTCGCAATGCATGGATTCTTGTTATTCCATATTTAATTGGCGTACTGGGATTAACTTATACTCGCAGCGTCGATAATGGAGTGTTTCTCTTAGGTGTGGCTTTCTGTATGTTGATTCAACCTATTATTTTTAGTTCATCTAATTGGCAACACTTAGAGAAAAAACATATCTGGTATGTGTTATTGTGCTTTGTTGCGGGTTCATTCATTGCTGCTTTGTATTGTTTGATCTATGCTGGAGTCAATTATTTAGGAGGAAGTTCTTTAGGGCTGGATGAATTCTATTATATTCATTTAATGAAGTTACCGCTGTCACCTGGTGCATTTGGAAACTATATGAATGTCAGTATTGTCATCCTTTTGCTTTACGCGACCAACGAATTAGTGTGGGTTGGTAAACGTGAAATGAAATATCGTATTCTAGCCATTGTTCTTCTTTTATTTTTTGTCTGTTTTCTGTTTTTATTACAAGCTAAAGGTTCTATTGTAGCTCTGATTATTGCTTTTGGAGTTTTATTCCTATACAAAATGACCAAGTATTTTTCTAAAAATATTGTTCTTGGAATTATGGCCTTATCCATTTTCGGTGGTGCTTTATTCATTCAATTCGGCGGCTTGAATTTATTAGGATCTCGCTTTACTGAAATTCCAAAAGTGATCAACACTATTAGTAAAACATCTGAAACATCAACATCTCTGCGCTTATCTGCAATTCATGGTTCTGTTGATATTATAAAGCGCAATCCATTGCTTGGTGTTGGAACGGGAGCGGTAAAACAAGAATTAGAAGAGTTCTACGAGAAAGAGGGTTATGTAGGTGCTAAGAAACATAAAACGGACTCTCATAATCAGTTCTTACGCACATTTGCTAAGAATGGTGTTGTCGGCTTTATAGCTCTGATATTTATGATTTTATTACCCATCGTGATCGGAATTAAAAGAAATGATCCGCTATTATTACTTGTGAGTGTTACTCAACTTGTGATGGCGCTAACCGGAGATATTTTAGACAATCAACCTGGTGTTGTGTTTCATTCTTTCGTAATTTGTTTTCTGATCTATGTTGCGAATCCTAAACAATTTATAGCAAAGGGTCAATGAAGCTGTCAGTAACCATACCTTGCCGCAATGAAGTCTTGTATATTGAAGAATGTATTGAAGCACTTTATGCATGTGAATTACCTGCGGATACTAGCATGCAAGTTTTTGTGGTTGACGGTATGAGTGATGATGGTACAAGAGAATTGGTAACCAGTTTAACAGAGAATTACGACGAATTACACCTTGTCGATAATGTAAAGCAATTGACACCTTTTGCGTTCAATCTTGGGATTTACGCAGGCGGAAAAGTGGATTACGTACAAATCGTTGGTGCACGGCATATTCTAAGTAAAAACTATTTGATGCAATGCATTGAACGCTTGCAGTCCGATACAAGCTGTTGGTGTGTTGGAGGACGAATTCAGAACGAATACATTAATTTTGAAGGAGAAATTATTTCTCGAGCAATGGAAACGGCCTTTGGAATGGGAATTGGAAATTTCAGAGTACTGAAGAAGTCAGGATATACAGATACTTTGACAAGTCCAATGTATCCATATTGGGTATTTGAAAAGATCGGTTTTTTCGATAAAGAATTGACGAGAAACCAAGATGATGAGTTTAATTTTAGAGTGACTCAAGCAGGAGGGAAGATTTACTTTGAGCATGAGATTTCGTTAAAGTACTATGTCAGAGGAACTTTTAAAGGATTGAAACGGCAGTTCTTTCAGTATGGATATTGGAAGGTCTATGTGAATAAGAAACACAAAGCAGTCACAACCTTACGTCAATTGCTTCCCCCTTTGTTTGTCTTGTACCTGTTCACTATTCCGTTATCATTGCTCTTCGGTTCACTTGGCTCAGTAGTCTATACCATCCCATTGGTCTTGTATGCTGGATTATTGATTTTGTTCAGTGTTAAGGGGGCTAGAACGGCAATAGAATTCTTCAAATTGATCAGGACCTATATAATTTTGCACGTTCAATATGGACTTGGATATGTTTTGGGGATTATTCACTTTTTATTTTTGAATAGAAAACCGTCAGGAAATCAAAATCGCCTGTCGAGATAATAGTTAATTTTAACTAAGATGAAACGAAAAATTATTACAATTATAGGAGCACGGCCGCAGTTTGTAAAAGCCGCTGTAATTAGTCGAATACTGCTTGCGCACGATGATGTCGAGGAAATCTTGGTACATACAGGTCAGCATTATGACCACAACATGTCCGAAATATTTTTTGAGGAAATGGAAATCCCCAAACCAAAGTACAATTTAAGTATTAACGGTTTGGATCACGGAGCGATGACGGGACAAATGCTAGAGAAAATTGAAGAGGTGATCAAAATTGAAAATCCAGAATGGGTTTTGGTTTATGGTGACACGAACTCCACGATAGCAGGGGCTTTGGCTGCCAGAAAGCAACATGTTAAAGTGGCTCATATTGAAGCAGGGTTGCGAAGTTTCAACATGAGAATGCCAGAAGAAGTAAACAGAATTTTGACGGATAGAATATCAGATATTTTATTTGCGCCAACGCAAAGGGCAATCGATAATCTTAAGTTAGAAGGTTTCGATAATCTTGACATCAATGTCGTTCGGAGTGGCGATGTAATGTTAGACGCTGGTATGTTCTACGCGCAAAGGTCAAAAGAGCTTGCGACGTTGCCTTCTGAGTTTTTCGAAGGAGATTTTATTCTTTGCACCTTGCATAGAGCTGAAAACACAGATGATAAAGAACGGCTTACTTCAATCGTAAATGCATTGAATACCATTCACGAATCAACGAGAGTTGTAATGCCTTTGCATCCAAGAACAAGAGGTTTGATTGAGAAGTACGGATTGGAACTTAAGGTTGATTTAATCGATCCAGTTGGTTACTTCGACATGATTGAATTGTTGAAGAACTGCAGCTTAGTGATGACAGACAGCGGTGGACTTCAAAAAGAAGCGTATTTCTTTAAGAAGAACTGCGTAACGATGCGTGATGAAACAGAATGGGTAGAACTTGTTGAGAATGGATTCAATCTACTTTCTGGAGCGAATGGCGATCTTATTATTGAACATACGCAGACAATGCTTAGTAAAGCATCCGATTTTTCTTCGCAACTTTATGGTGATGGCCATGCAGGAGAGCAAATAGTTGAAATCCTTTTAGAAAATTAAAGTTCGAGAAATCGAATAATCAAACAATCGAATTATGATTCCATTTTCACCACCAAGAATAGACGATGTAACTACTGAAGCAGTCGTTGCAGCTTTGAAATCTGGATGGATTACCACTGGACCAAGAACGAAACAATTCGAAAAAGAAATTTCAGCGTATTGCGGCCATAAAACTACGGTTGCGGTAAACTCTTGGACAACCGGAATGCAAGTTTTGTTGGCATGGTGGGGGATTAAAGAAGGAGATGAGGTAATCATTCCCGCTTATACCTATTGCGCAAGTGCGAACGTTATCATTCACGCTGGTGCAACACCAGTTATGGTGGATTTAAATGAAGGAGATTTCAATTTAAATGTAGAAAAGGTTCGCGCAGCAATCACGCCAAGAACCAAAGCTATCATGGCTGTCGATATCTCAGGTTTTCCTGCAGATTACGATTTGTTGAGGATTTTAATTAATGAACCTGAAATTAAAAATCAATTCAATCCTTCAAATGAACTTCAAGAAAAACTAGGTCGAATTTTGCTTCTAGCAGATGCCGCACATAGTTTTGGAGCATTGATGAATGGAGCACAAGCGACGCTTCAATCAGACATTGCGACGTATTCATTTCATGCGGTGAAAAACCTGACAACAGCGGAAGGTGGAGCACTTTGCTTCAATTTGCCAGACAGCTTTGATCACGATGCAATCTACAAGCAAATGTGTACGATGATTTTACACGGTCAAAATAAAGATGCATTAGCAAAAACGATAAAAGGCAATTGGAAATACGATGTTGAAGAACCTGGGTTCAAATGCAATATGACGGATCTTCAAGCGGCAATCGGTTTGGTTGAATTGAACCGGTATCAAGAAAGTTTGGATCGAAGACAAGAGATTTTCCGATTGTATGAAGAAGGGTTTTCAAATGTAGATTGGGCCTTGTTGCCAATATTTAAATCAGAAAATAAAACGTCGAGTTATCATCTCTATCTTTTAAGAATTAAAGGGATTTCAGAAGATCAAAGAGATTCGATTATTCAAGAGATTTACGATTGTGATGTCTCTGTCAACGTTCATTTTCAACCCTTACCGCTTTTGACGGCCTATAAAAAACGCGGATTCAAGATGGATGATTACCCTGAAGCTTACAAGAAATATGCGAATGAGATTAGCCTTCCCGTGTATTTTGATTTGACAAATCAACAAATTCAAACAGTAATCAATGCTGTTATAAAGTCCGTTGCTAAAATCATGAATAAAGAATTCGTAACTCCTAACTCATAATTCTTCATTGAAGCGCCAATTTGACATATTATCCTCATTAATCATTCTAACGTTCTTCTTCCCAGTTGGTCTAATCATCGCATTCATTATTTCAATAACATCCAAAGGAGATGTGTTTTACCGCCAAGAACGAATCGGTAAAGATGGCGTTCCATTTCGACTGTTCAAGTTTAGAACGATGCGAGTTGATTCCGACAAAGCAGGTTTGTTAACTGTAGGAATGAATGATGCTCGAATTACCCCGATTGGTCGCTTTTTGCGAAAATTAAAGCTCGACGAGTTCCCACAATTTCTCAACGTACTTTCAGGTGAAATGAGCATTGTAGGTCCACGACCCGAAGTAAAGAAATTCGTCGACTTGTACACGCCCGAGCAAAGGGACGTTTTGAAAGTCAGCCCTGGAATTACCGATTATGCATCCCTTGAATATTTCAATGAAAATGAAATTTTGGGCAATTCCATTGATCCTGAAAAAACCTATATCGAAGAAGTGATGCCGGCAAAATTAGAGCTCAATAAGAAATATATTTCAAATCGAACTGTTAAGCATGATATTGAAATCATGTTGTTGACATTTAAGAAAATGTTTGCCCGTTAAACGCTCAATCCTGGTGTTCGATGGGTTCTATTCTTTATGGGAACTGTTTTTGCCGTTTTTTTGGAGATCTACCATTTTTCGTCATGTTATATTTCGCGATTCTTTTGACTTCATGTATTGATGAATTTTATTTTGGAGAAAGAATTCTAGTCAAATGGCAGTTGGGAATCTAAACCGCTTTCTTTGACGCCATTCCTTTAATAAAGAACACAACCGCAAAACAGAAAATTCCAAGACATGCTCCAGAAACAACATCTTCTAAGAAGTGCTGTGATAAATACATTCGCGAGTAACCAACCAACGCAGCAAGAAAAGCGAGAATTATTTGCGTCAATCGATTTTTAGAGAAGTACACACAAGCAATGATTGCGAAAAAAGCGAATCCCGCCGTTGTGTGACCTGATGGAAAAGAGTGAACGGAATGTACTTTCAATCCAGGGACATAATAAAGTTGATCGTGACCAATTAACTTATAAGGCCGTAACGCATCTCCGTATATCAAGCGCTTAAAAATCTGCGACAATCCGCCCACAAGAATTAAGGTCGATAATCCAGCGATTAGAACGGATAGTCCGTATTTCTTAATTGAAAATACACCGATCAAAACCATCAAAACAGGAATGACAATGCCATCTCCAACGTATGTCCAATATTGGAAAAATGAATCAAAGAATTCATTGTGGTAGGAATTGATCTCCTTATGAAAAGCAACCTTCTCATTCGTGGCAAGTATAATTCCACCAATTACTATTAAGACCAAAGAAGTGATTATGAAAGCACCGGCCTTAGATATTTCATTCCATCCTTTTTTCATACTAATGCATTAAAAAGGCAATTGAACATCCCGCGAAAATCGTGATTAACTTTAAGAAATTGAACTTGTGATTCTCACTGGTTTCAAAAATAATTGTCGTTGAAATATGCAAGAACATTCCAACGACAATGGCCAAGATGATGTTGAAATCAAACCCTTTCATTAAATCCATTGAATTTAAACCAATAAACAATCCAATAGGCGTTGTTATCGCAAAGATCCCTAAAACTAGCCATGCCTTAGATTTGCTTACTTTAGCCGCAAACAATAATGTCATTAGCGCAATGGCCACCGGAAGTCGGTGAAGTAGAATTCCTAAAAACAAGGTATGATCATTACCGTGATGATGGTGTGAAGTAGCAGTTTCCATTCCTCCCAATTGAGTTCCCAATGGAATTCCTTCCAGGAAAGCATGGAGAGAAAGTGCAACGATTAAAGCGATTGGTAGTTTGGCTCCCTCGTGAATGTGAATGTGACCGTGTTCAATACCGCCAGAAAACAACTCCAACACAAGCTGAATTAGGAAACCTATAAGAATATAAACACCTACATTAAAATCGGCTTCTTCGTAGAGTTCAGGAATGAAGTGAATGAATGCAATTGACAAGAGGAAACCACCACTGAAGGCAAGCATCAACTTAATCAACTGTTCATTTTTAGACCGTTGTAGAACAGAGACTAAAACACCTCCGATCAGAACCGAAGTGATTAAACCAAAAACGATTAATGCAATTTCCATTTATTTTTTCTTTGCAACTAGAATTAATCGATCTGAAGTCTCTTCTTGAAAACCGTTCAAATCGAAGTCTCCAAAAGTACTAAGAATATTGAAGCCATTCTTCGTTAAAAGCGCTTCGAAATCTTCGAGCATAAGTGTTTGAACTCTTTCGGTGTAGCTATGTTTTACACCTGCATCGTCAAAATTGATATGCTTAAAGATATGGCGGCCATCATAATTCCGGGTAATCTTAAATTCAATCGGATCAACAACTTTCGTTTCCGATTCTACAAGAGAATTAATGACCCGCCTCGAATTCATGAAATCAATTACAAGAATTCCATCATTTTTCAGCATTTCCTGAACAGCAACAATTACTTTTTCATTGTCACTCTTATTATCGAAGTAGCCAAAACTTGTGAACAAGTTAAAAACAACATCAAACGTATTTTTCGTAAATGAATTGCGCATGTCGCAAACATCAAAATGAAGTGTTTCGTTTTCAAATTGTTTGGCCTCTTCGATACTATTTGACGAAAGGTCAATGCCTAAAACATCAAACCCTAATTCGTTCAGTGTAATTGAGTGACGGCCTTTGCCACAGGCTAGGTCAAGGACTTTTGAGTTCGGAGCTAAATTCAAATACCCTACTAAATGCTCAATCAATAAGCGCGCCTCATCATCATTTCTGTTTTTGTACAGTAAATGATAATAATTGGTGTCAAACCAAGACGCAAACCAGTCATTTTTTTCCATTGGCAGTAAAGGTACATTATCTTTTAATTTCTGCGTTTGATTTGTAGTCGGTATTCATTATATTTGGTTCTCAAAGATTTATGGCTATTTCTGACGTTTACGATTTTTATCGAAAAGTGGAAGATGAGAATATTATTCTCTCTTTCAAGGGTACCTTTTCTGAAGAATTGTTGACGTCGATCCTTCACATCGTGGAATCTAAAATGGTTTCATTGAACGTTCCTACCGCTAAGAAGAAACGTGTATTTAATGTTTTGGTTGAATGTTTTCAGAACCTTTACCACCACATTGAGACCTTCGCGGAAGAAGATGAAGTGCGGCAGCAAAAATCAGCATTGATTATGGTTGAATACGAAAACGGAAAGTTTACGATAACCACTGGAAATTTTGTGACACAAGATAGAATTCCAGAATTAAAGGAGAAATTGGCGCTGGTTAACAAAATGAATAGTGATGGTGTAAGAGATTTATACAGAACTAAATTAGAACAAGACGGAAGGACTGAAAAGGGAACTGCGGGACTGGGTCTCATCGATATCGCTCGTAAATCCAAAAACAAATTGGAATACCAGATAATTGATGTGACCGAATCAATTCGTTTCTTTTGTCTAAACGTGTTGATTGATTAATTTTATATTTGAAACTATGGTGAATTTAGTAATAGATGGATCGGCAAAAACGCCTTCAATTGATTTCAATTCTGAAACAGGAACATTGGCTTTAAAAGGCCGATCAATTCCTGAAAATTCAATTGAGTTTTACAAGCCTTTGAACGAATGGTTCGATATGTATGCCTCTGCTCCAAGAGAAAAAACAACAGTTGAGGTTCGTTTAGAATACTTTAACACTTCATCTTCAAAATGCATTTTGGATTTTTTTAAACGCTTAGAGAAAGTGAACCAAGGCTTGTCTATAGTTCATGTCAACTGGTATTTTGAAACAGATGATGAGGACATGGAAGAAGCAGGTGAGGATTACGAAGCAATCGTTGACTTACCTTTCAAGATCATCGAAGTTGAAGAAATATAATCCGTAAACCTTGGGGTCATGCTAAGAATTGGAATTACAGGGGGCATTGGTTCAGGTAAAAGTGTTGTTTCCAAAATTTTTGAATCGCTCGGTTTCACGGTCTTTAATTCTGATTTAGAAGCGCAAAGAATCATTAACAATGATGCTGAGGTTCGAAGAGAACTAATTATAGTGTTCGGAACGGAGATTTACGCAGAGAAAGGTCTAAACCGCGAGTTATTAGCACAACAAATATTTTCAGACAATTCCCTTCGCGAAGCGGTAAACAAAATTGTACACCCTAGAGTGCGCGAAGCTTTTGATCTACTTTGTTTGTCTGATTCAAACTCTTTAATCTTTAACGAAGCTGCTATTATAATTGAAACAGGAGCGTACAAACAATTCGATAAGATTCTTTTAATAACAGCGAATGTCGAATGTCGAATTCAGCGCGTTATGAACCGTGATTCAATTTCCAGAGAACAAGTTCAATCCAGAATTGACAATCAATGGAGCGATTATAAAAAAAGAGATTTTTCCGATTTTGAAATTAAAAATGATGATTCTCAGCCCTTGTTAATCCAAGTTGAAAATTTTATTGATCAATTTATTTCTGTGTAATCATCGAATCCAGAATCGTTATTTTGATTGTGATCTTCATCAAATGCGTCTTGCGGTCCTTTAGGTGGCTTTCCCCCATTCATTATAAATCGTACACCGTTTAACATTTTTGTAATCATACTTAGTAAGAAGAAGAATCCAATCACTTGAAATATGAAGCCAATAATCACTGTGTCTTCAATATCCTTTATACTTTGAACAAACCATTCAGAGAGTGCATTGTCTGCAATCTGAGGGTAGAAAAAGAATCCGGCAAAGGCAGCAAGCGCAAGTGAAATAACTAGGATTTCAGCTTTACTGTTGAATTGTGTTTTCATCGGATTGGGCATTACATTTCCCATCAGCTTAAACATTTGGTTCTTGTTCTGACTGTTTTGAAATTTTCCAACGAAATAAGTCAAAAGAACAATTCCAGCCAATACGATTTGGGACGTATTGTTCATGTTGATATTACTATTCGTATCAACACAGAATAGGAAGGTTACGGCAGAAAGAACCACATATTTAACTCCTTTGAGCAAATATATTTCGCCAGCTTTACGCTCGCGTCTGGCGCTTAATATTCGAATTCCAAAATCAATCAATCCCCAAAGGAATCCATAAATCGCGAAGACCACACCGAGTCTAAAAATAAAGTTTAATAAATCCACAGATGTAAATATAATTAAATGCGTTGCATTGATTAACTTTAGGCTCAATCAAAATTTCAATATGAAACACACAGCGCAAAAGAAGAGGACCAATTCAATAGAGTTAAAGGCTAGGAATGCAGCAGTAATTTTTCTATTATCATTTTTAACAGTATTTAATTCGACGGCAGAAGAGGGGATGTTGATTCCTTCATTGATCTCTGCATTTGAAGACGATATGCAAGCGTTCGGAATGAAATTGACGGCTGAAGAAATTTATAGCGTAAACAATTCAAGTTTGAAAGATGCCATTCTTCATTTTGGCGGAGGTTGTACAGCTGAGTTGGTGTCAGACCAAGGCTTATTGTTGACGAACCACCATTGCGGTTTTTCTCAAATTCAAACGCATTCTTCTGTTGAGAAAGATTATTTAAAAAATGGTTTTTGGGCTAAAGACAAATCGGAAGAATTAAAGAATCCAGGTTTGACTGCCGCTAGAGTTGTTCGAATTCAGGATGTAACGGATGGCGTCTTCTTTGGAACGGAGGGGCTTTCTGGAGTTGCTTTATCAGCCAAGATAAGAGCCAATAGCCTAAAAATTATTGAAGAAGCACTAAGAACGAATAAGTATTCTGCTAAAATTTCTGCTTTCAATCAAGGGAACGAATACTACATGGTTGTCAAAGAAACATTCACGGATATTCGTTTGGTAGGAGCACCACCAAGTTCAATTGGAAAGTTTGGTGGAGATACGGACAACTGGGTATGGCCGCGTCATACCGGTGATTTTTCAGTGTTTAGAATTTACGCTGATTCTGACAACAACCCAAGCGATGTAAGTGATTCAAATATACCATACAAGCCTTTGCATTTTTTACCTGTGTCATTGAAAAAGAGAACAGTAGGTGAATTTACAATGGTATATGGTTTCCCAGGCTCAACAGATCAACATTTGTCTTCTGAGAATTTGAGATTCATTATGGATCAAGAGCGACCTGCTAGAATTGCAATGAGAGATAAGTCATTAAGCGTAATTAATGCAAGTATGAAATCTTCTGATAGATTGAGAATTATGTATGCTTCGAAACAAGCACGTATTGCCAATGGATGGAAAAAATGGATTGGTCAATTGGGAGGATTGAAAACGGTTGATGCTATTCAAATTAAGCTAGATCGTGAGAAGCGTTACAACGATATGGCTAGTTCTAATTCGGAATGGCAAACGAAGTATGGATCAATCATTTCAGAAATGAACGCCTTAGTTAAAACCTACAAGGAGTTTGAATTTGGATACTCAATGGCGATTGAATATTTATATGTGGGACCTGAAATATTCAAAAGAGCAAGAGCTATGGATGAGTTTATGGCTGATTATATCAAAGTGATTAGCGAGGGTAATACGGACGATACATTTGAAAAGCAACGAAAAGGGGCGGATGCATTTTTCAAGAATTATGACGAAGAGACGGATAAGAAAATATTTATTTTATTGACTGAAGAGTATGTAAAACAAATGGGAACAAATATTCCTGCAATGCTAATTGATAACAATGCAGAGGAATTGGCAGATATGATTTATTCGAAGTCTGTCCTTACCAACAAAGAGCGTTTCTTGAAATTCTTAGACAAAGCAAAAGAGGAGTCGTTTAAAAAATTAGAAAAGAAAGATCCAGGATATAAATTGTGGAATGAAGTAATGGGGAATTTCAGAGAAACATCTCTTCCAGGATACCAACAGTTTGCTTCTGAAATGGAGGTTTTGCTAAAAACTTATGTTGCTGGGAAAATGGAAATGTTTCCAGATGATAAACATTGGCCGGATGCAAATTCTACTATGCGTATCACCTATGGAAAACTAGAAGGATCAGCACCTCACGATGGCATGACGTATACGGCGCATACAACCGTAGAAGGAATGATGGCGAAGAACAATTCCGGAAATCCAGATTTTGAATTGCTTCCTAGAATGAAAGAATTAGCAAAGAAGAAAGATTGGGGATCTTATGCTCAAGATGGTGAACTGTGGGTGTGTTTCAGTGGATCAAATCACACAACTGGAGGAAACTCTGGATCACCTGTAATTGATGCTGAAGGAAATCTAATGGGAATTAATTTTGACCGTTCATGGGAAAGCACAATGAGTGATTTCATGTTCGATGCTTCTCGTTGTAGAAACATCGCAGTTGATATTCGCTACGTAATGTGGGTTATTGATATTTACGGAGGTGCAGGATACCTTGTAGATGAAATGACGAAAGCTAAATAGACTTTTATGATTTAGATAGTAAGAATGCGGAATTATTAATTGGTTCCGCATTTTTTATTTATGCGGTTTCGAGTTTCTGGTTGAGTGATTCATACTAAAAGCGAATGAATTCATAACTCTCTATCTAAATCCAATCTCGTCTAAGTCCACAATTGTCACCCATTTTTTCATCTTCTTCTGTATGATTTTGAAATGGTGCTCTTCCTCTTCGGCAACCATTGAAATAGCGTCACCTGAGCGCTCAGCACGACCTGTTCGACCAATTCGGTGCACATAATCCTTTGGTGATCGAGGCAATTCGTAATTAATTACACATGGTAGAAATTCAATATCGATTCCTCTGGCCAGAAGATCAGTGGCAATAAGAACGTTTAAGTTTCCGTTTTTAAATCGGGTCATTGCATCTTTTCGAGCACCTTGACTTTTCTTACCGTGAATCGCCTGCGCATCAATTTTGTGCTTTCTCAATTTATCTGCAACGTGATCGGCCTTATAACTCGATGACGTAAAAACTAAAATTTGCTTGTACTTCTTAGACTCAACTATATGTCTCAATAACGGACCTTTCTTCTCTTCGGAAATGAAATATCCGATCTGATTAATAAGTTCGATATTATCCTCTTTCTCTTCAATCTTAATGACAAGAGGTTCGTGTAAAAGAATCTGATTAATATTCTCAACGGCTTCGTTTAAAGTCGCTGAAAACAAAAGATTTTGACGCGTTTTTGGAAGCAATCCGATAATTCGATCCACCTCTTCTTTGAATCCTAGATTCAACATTTTATCCGCCTCGTCCAAAACCAAAGTTTCAATAGAAGAAAGAGAGACAGCCTTGTTGTCGATTAGCTCTAAAAGTCGTCCGGGTGTCGCAACCAAAATATTTACCCCCATCATTGATTTCATCTGAGGATTGATAGAAACACCTCCATATACAGGCTTTGTTTTTATACGCTCAGTGAATGAAGATCCAAAAAATTGAAATACTTCGGCGACTTGCATTGCCAATTCTCGGGTAGGGACCAATACCAGAGCGTTTATATGTCTATTCTTTAATGCCGGTTTTCCTTCAAGATTCATCAAAATCGGAAGCACATAGCTGGCCGTTTTTCCAGATCCAGTTTTGGCTATTCCAAGAATATCTTGCTTTTTCAGAATGGCCGGAATGGCTTGTTCCTGAATTGGGTAGGGGTTCTTGTAATTATTCGCCTCAAGCGTTTTTATTAAGGACGGAGCTAAACCAAGTGATTTGAATGACATCGTTTTTAAACAGTATTTGATATTCGTTTCTGCCAGCAAAGTTAATCTAAAACCTGTGACGATTTTACAAGTAACAGGGGGAACTAAAGAAGTTGGATGTTAATCAGATAATTATAGTCGGCATCCCTTTATCTCTTGAATGAAATTGAAAGCAATATAATATGCACAGCAGACAAAAAAAATTACAGTTCCTTGCATAACAGCCATTAAATCTCATGTTATCTTTCAGATATGTAACGGACGGTTCTCAGTTGCTGCTAAAGCTGCTTCCTTAACACCTTCAGAATATGTTGGGTGTGGATGACAGATTCTAGCAATATCTTCTGCAGATGCTCTGTACTCCATTGCAACAACAGCTTCCATTATTAAATCCGCTGCGCGAGGTGCGATCATGTGAACACCTAAAACTTCATCTGTTTCTTTGTCGGCGATAACTTTAATTGTTCCTGCTGTGTCCATGCTCGCTCTTGCACGACCCAAAGCTTTAATTGGAAACTGTCCTACTTTGATCTCTTTTCCAGCGGCTATAAGTTCTTCCTCCGTTTTACCCACCGATGCAACTTCTGGCCAAGTGTATACAACTCCAGGGATTAAATTGTAATCCAAATGAGGTTTTTGTCCTGCTAATAACTCGGCAACGAAAACACCTTCTTCCTCTGCCTTATGTGCCAACATTGCTCCACGAACAACATCTCCGATTGCATAGATATTTGAAACGTTTGTTTGAAGGTTATTATTTACTTCAACTTGACCTTTATCGTTTAGTTTAACACCTGCATTTTCCAATCCAAGGCCTTGCGTAAATGGTTTTCTCCCCACCGCAACTAAACAATAGTCAGCTTCAAGAGTTACCTCTTCATCTTTCTTATTTAAAGCAACAACCTTAACACTTTTACCAGTGTTCGTTACCTTTTGAACTTTGTGCTGCAAATGGAACTTGAATCCTTCTTTCTTCAGCACTCGAGTCAATTCTTTAGACATCGTTCCGTCCATTGTTGGGATGATCTTTTTCGCAAATTCAACCACTTCAACCTTTGTGCCCAAACGACTGAATACAGAACCAAGCTCTAATCCAATAACACCACCTCCAATAACAACCATTGTTTTAGGAATCTCCTGCATATTCAGCGCCTCAGTAGAAGTAATGATTCGTTTTTTATCCGGCTCCATGCCAGGAAAGAAATTTGGTTTCGATCCCGTAGCAATAAGTACGTTTTTTGTCGTAATGGTAGTTTCACTTTTATCAGCAGCAAGAACTTTGACTGTGTTTTTATCGATAAAAGAACCCAAACCATGGTGCACATCAATATCATTTTTGTCCATCAAAAATTTGATGCCCTGAGTCGTTTGCTGCACAACCGCATTCTTTCTATTGATCATTTGCTCAATGTTGGCTTTTACCCCTTTAACATCAATGCCATGTTCAGCGAAATTATGTGTTGCATTATGAAAATGCTCAGACGAATCCAAAAGTGCTTTTGAAGGGATACATCCAACGTTTAAACAAGTCCCTCCTAGAGTGTCATATTTTTCAATTAAGGCTGTTTTCATCCCTAATTGCGCGCACCGAATTGCTGCTACATATCCTCCAGGTCCAGAACCGATTATTGTTATATCGTATGTGCTCATATCAAATAAGTATTTACTACAAATGTATTAATTCTTTAATGTATAAAATGGAACTTTAGCATAAAAAAAGAGGCTCCGAATAATCGAAGCCTCTTTCAAACTACATATTGAATTGCTCTTACAATACAACCACTTTTTTAGTTGTAGAGTGATCTCCTGTTCTTACTTCCAAGAAGTAAAGTGCAGAAGGCAAGTTTTGTGTGTTATCCAATTTTTGTGAAACAGTTGTGTTTGTTGCAGTGATAACCTGTTGTACAATGATTTTACCTTGTGTATCTCTTAAGATAAACTCAGTAGGCTCGTCTTGTGCATTATAGCTAACGCTGATTGCTTCACCACTTGTTGGGTTAGGGAAAACAGTTAATTGGAGGTTGATAAGTTCTGCATCAACAACTCCTAAGATTCCAGCAACGTAGATGTTATCAATGTAAAGGTTACTTGCTAAATCTGAGGCAGTAAATTCAAACTTGATTCTTGTCAATCTGTCTTGTGCATTTGGAACGTAAGTGAAAGATCCTTCTTTCCACATTGAGTTCGTTGTTGGAGCGAAATCAGAGTTACTTGCATATCCTGCAGTAACAATCTCATCTCCTGTTACAGTAGTACCGGCAGATACACCATCAACAGAAATTACTTTTGGTGTCCAAGTTTCACCACAGTTTCTTGTTGTGAAAACTCTTAAGCCTTCAGTGATATCAGCAGAAACTGTTGCATTCGTCGCGTACGCATATTTAAATGAAACAGTAATAGCAGTTGTATTTCTTAAATCCATTGAAGGAGTAATAAGATTATCAACGCTACCACCTAAACGACGGTTATAGAACCAGTCTGAAGTGAAGTTGTCTGCTTGAGAAACATCTTTAAACGTATTCAATTTGAATGCTTTTGATCCATCGAAACCGTAGTTGTTAACAATGTTAAACTCACCGTGGTTATCTTCAGGATTTTGAACTACGAAGAAATCTGTTCCGTTTCCGTTTGAAGTAGTGCTCTCCATATCGAAATAAGTAGGACCGTAATTGTTTGGGTAGTCTTGTGAAACAAAAATGTACTTTACGTCTTTTGTGTCAGAACCTGCAGCATTTGATACAGTCAATGATACTTGCTTCCAACCACCACTCGCAAAAGTTACCGAAGGATTTGCCGAAGTTGAAGTTGCTGGTGTACCATCTTCAAATGACCACATGTGGTCATCAATTACTGCATTCCATGATGCATCTTGGAACGAAACTGTAGAACCAACACAAACCGTTTGATCAGCAGAGTGAAAATCTGCGATTGGCTCACACAATGGAACAGTTAAAGCTGTTTGTGGCATTGTCAGATTCAAAACACCAGTTTCTATTAACGTGGTGTCAAGCCAAAGAATATTTCTTTGTCCAGAAATACCAATCAAAGTGTTGTCTGTAACAGATTTTTGACCCTTTGTAAACATTGCTGCACAATTGGCGTAATCCATCCAGTTTTGAGCATTTGAAAAAGGCAATTGAGCCAATGCTGTATCACATGTAGGTAAGCTCAAGTTACAACCGAATTGTCCTTCAGTTGGAGGAGTATCTAAAACCCCATCATCACCACAATCTCCTGGATCACCAATACCTCCTTCTGCTACACCCTGAAAAGGGTGAGCAAGACCTAAGTAATGTCCAGCTTCATGCGTTAACGTTTCTGTGTTTACGGTAGTTGTAGCTCTTAACATGATTCCATCAGTCCAAAAACCTGAACCATCAGTCCCCGCTGGGAATGTAGCATAGCCCAATAAAGTACCCTGAACTGTTCCTCCAGTACTGGGTGTTTTAGCAACCCATACATTCATATAATGTGATCGGTCCCATTGGTTGATTTTAGAAACTGTTTCACCATTGTTTGTTTCGTGTGAATAGATATGCTCAATACCGTTTGTACAATTTCCAAAAGGATCAAGAGCTGCTAATCTGAATTCTACTTCCATATCGGCAACAAGTGTGTCGAACATTGGGATAATTGAAGAAAGTCCAGAGTTTGAAGCACTATAATCTTCATTCATTTCAGCCATCAAAGAATAAATCTCAGAATCTGCAACATTTTCAGAACCGTATTCGTGCATAATATGGAATACAACAGGGATCACATAATTTGTAGCCTTCTTTGCAACTCCATTCTCCGAGATAGAAGTGACTTTGCTGTTTTGAAGCAATTGTCTTGATTCATATTCAGCTTTCATTTGAGGAAACTGATTGTGAAGATTTTCCAAAGCTTTATCGGTACCACATGGGACTTCTTGCTGAGCAATGCCGCTAAATGCGAAGAGCGAGCCTGCCAGTAATGTAAATATTTTTGTTTTCATAAGTACTTAAATATATTTGAACTCAATATCTCGTGCTAAATGATAGGTCTGTCTAATCACTTCGCAACGTTCAAATTTAACGAATAATAATTGAGAATCTAGTAAAACATACCTAAAACTTAATCTTTATATACAAGTCTAATCGTCCTTCATAGGTGCAAAAATTGACTGTAAATGAAAAAGGCTGCTTCGATAAAATTGAAACAGCCTTTTATTAAGTCTATGTCCTTAAAGAACAACTACCTTTTTGGTAGTAACGAAATCTCCTGATTTAACCTCTAGGAAGTAACATCCTGAAGTTAAGTTTTGTGTGTTGTTTAATTTTTGAGTAACAGAAGAATTTGTTGTTTCAATTACTTGCTTAGCGAGAACTTTACCATTCACATCTCTTAAAGTAAATTGAGTTTCTTCGTTTTGAGCAGTGTAAGAAACATTGATTGCTTCCCCGTTCGTTGGGTTAGGATAAATTACCAATTCCAAATCCATGATCTCAGCAGATTCAACTCCCAATACTCCTGTTACATTGATGTTATCAATAAACAAGTTACTTGCCAAATCAGATGCTGTAAATTCGAATTTGAATCGAGTCAAATTATCTTGAGCCGATGTTGTATAGGTAAAAGAACCTTCGCTCCACATTGTGTTTGTTGTTGGAGCGAAATCAGAATTACTCGCATAGCCAGCAGTTACAATATCATTTCCTGAAATTGTGCTTCCAACTGTCTGTCCATTTATTGAAACTACCCTAGGTGTCCAAGATTCACCACAGTTCTTTGTCGAGAATACTCTTAAACTTTCAGTTATGTCAGACGTTACCGTTGCGTTCGTTGCGTAAGCATATTTGAAAGTAACTGTTACAGCGCTAGTGTTTGATAAGTTAATTGAAGGTGTAATCAAGTTGTCTACGCTTAATCCCAAACGATTGTTGTAAAAGAAACCATCAGTATAGGGATCATCTGAAGAGTTGTCATAATACGTCTGAAGCTTGAAAGCTTTTGAACCATCAAACCCGTAGTTGTTGACTACGTTAAATTCACCATAATTTTTTTCTGGGTTTTGAACTAAAAAGAATCCAGTTCCGGCTCCATTATCTACTACTTCTTCCATATCGAAGTACGTTGGTCCATTGTTGTCTGGATAAGCTGGCGATACAAATAAGTAATGATCATCTTCTCGTGTGTCACTTCCAGCAGCATTACTTACGGTAAGGGTGATTTTTTTCCATCCCGGTGAAGTGAAAGAAACGTTTGCGTTTGCTGATGTTGAAGTCGCTGGTGTGCCGTCTTCAAACGTCCACAATCTTTCAGTAATAACTGCATTGTAAGATTCATCAGAGAAACTGACAATAGTTCCTGAACAGATTGTTTTCTTGTCTGTGTGAAAATCAGCAATTGGCGCGCACAAAGGAACAGTCAATTCATCTCCAGGAACTTGAGGAGTCATTAAGTTAATAACCCCCGTTGCCATTAATGTCGTGTCTGTCCAAAGGTTATTTCTTTGACCAGAAATCCCGATCAGTGTATTGTGCATATAGTCACATTGGCCAGGGGTAAAGTGTCTATCGCAATAAGAGTAGTCCATATAGTTCTGTATATCTTCAACGACACCTCCGTTTGAAGTATCACAATCAATCCAGCCAGCAGGATACGTTCCCATTGGACAACTTTGATGACCTCTTGTTACAGGAGTATCAGCAATTCCATCATCGTTACAGATTGTTGGGCCGTTTGTAATTAAATCAGAGTTCCCAAACGTATGTGGTAATCCTAGATAGTGACCGATTTCGTGTGTTAAAACAGATTCTACAAATGGACTAGCTGTGCCAATTGAACCCACGTAAGTATGTCCTGAGAGAACACCGTCTCTCCAAAATCCACTTCCATCCGTTCCTGCAGGCAATGTTGCGTAGGCAGCGGCTCCAGGAGTTCCAACGATTTCAACAACCCATATGTTAAGGTATTCTGCACGGTTCCATTGGTTAATTTTAGAATATGAATCTCCAGATCTAGATTCGTGTGAGTAAATATGCTCAATACCATTTGTACAATTTCCAAAAGGATCAATTGCGGCAAGTTTAAATGTAACATTTGCGTTTCCATTTAAGTTTTGGAATTCCGCAACTAAATCGACAGAATCTGCATCTGCAGCATTGAATTCTCTGTTGAAAACATTTACAGCGTCGTAAACTTGAGCATCAGTGATATTTTCATTTCCATATTCGTGAAGAATGTGAAAAACAACTGGGATGACATAAGATGGTCCAGTTTTTCCGTTTTGCATCGTGTTACCAATATAACTACTGCGCAAAAGCATTTGGGCCTCATAATGCGCTTTTAATTCAGGGTCAGCATCAAGCACTTTTTGCAATTCCGTGAAAGTTGCACACTTGTGTTCAGTCTCTTGAGCGAACATAATCCCTGACGTGAAGAAGCTCAGAAATGAGAAGAGTATAAGTTTTTTCATAAGTATATTAGTTTCGATCGCGTAAAATACAAATAATTAAGAATAGAATACAATGCCGCGTAATTCTTAAACGAAGCACTTTTGGAAATGGTTAGAATCCTTTAAGATTATTAATTGGGAATTATGAGTTTATTATTCCCAATTACGAATTAAAACAAGTGTTTTTCGGCTCTGTAAGAAGAACGAACCAATGGACCGCTTTCAACAAATCTGAATCCCATTTTTAGACCAAGTTCTTTGTATTCAGCAAATCGATCAGGTGTAACGAATTCATCTATAGGCAAGTGCTTCGGAGTTGGTTGTAAGTATTGACCGATTGTTACAATATCTACATTAACACTTCGGAGGTCTTCCATCGCTTCAATAATTTCTTGATGCGTTTCACCCAATCCAAGCATAATACCCGATTTGGTTTTCATTCCGCCTTTCTTCAAGCGAAATAGAACTTCGAGACTTCTATCGTATTTGGCTTGAATCCGCACTTCTTTTGTCAAACGACGAACAGTTTCAATGTTATGGCTCACAATTTCTGGAGCCACGTCAATTACAACTTGAAGATTGTCCCAGTTTCCTGCGAAATCAGGCACCAACGTTTCCAAAGTTGTTCCGGGAGATTGTTTTCTTATTGCACGAACAGTTTGCGCCCAAATAGCTGAGCCACCATCTTTTAAATCGTCTCTATCAACGGATGTAATGACAGCATGCTTAATCCCCATAGTTTTTACACTATGAGCAACCTTACCTGGTTCAAATTCATCAACATCTTCTGGACGTCCAGTTTGAACCGCGCAGAACCCACAAGAACGCGTGCAGATATTTCCTAAAATCATAAACGTAGCAGTCCCTTCCCCCCAACATTCTCCCATGTTAGGACAATTCCCACTTTCACAGATGGTATGAAGCTTGTGCTCGTCAACCAATCCACGAACTTTTCTATAATTTTCTCCTGTTGGAAGCTTCACTCGCAACCACTTCGGCTTTTTAATTCTAACCTTTCCGTCTCCTTCGATAATTTCGCTCATCTCAAAGTTTTTAAAATGTCTTGCAATTGCACCTTAAATAAAAGCTATTTTTGCGCTGTTATTTAGACCATGGTGGAATAGATTACAAATGTACTGAAAACGAACTGAACATGGCAACGTCAAAAGTTGAATATTTAGGTGGATTAAGAACAAAAGCGACGCACCTTAAATCGGGATCGGAAATAGTTACCGATGCTCCTGTAGATAATAACGGAAAGGGAGAAGCTTTTTCTCCAACAGACCTTATGGCAACTGCCTATGCTTCATGTTTGTTAACTATCATTGGCATCTTTTGCGCAAATCACGATTTAACTTTCGAACATGGAGATGCAGAGATAACGAAGGTAATGGGTACGGAACCGAGAAGAATTTCAAAGTTGGAAATCAATCTTGATTTATCTAAAAATGGTTGGGATGAAAACACTCAGGAAAGAGTAAGAAGAGCTGGAGAAGGTTGTCCTGTGGCAAAATCAGTTGATCCAGAAATGGAAATAGTATTAAAATATCAATTCTAGAAATGGAAAGAAGAAATAGAGACGACAGAGAAGGTCGAGGAGGAAGAAAGGAATACAGAACAATTAAAGACGATTATATCTTTGGTGTTCGATCAGTGATCGAGGCTGTTAAGGCAGATCGTGTCCTGAATAAAATATTCATCCAAAAAGGAATGGATAAAGATCTATTCATGGAGTTGAAAAATGCTCTAGCGGATGGAAGTCACCAATTGCAGTTTGTTCCTGTCGAGAAATTGGACAGTATCACTGATCAGAATCATCAGGGGGTAATCGCTTTGGTTTCACCGGTTGAGTATGGAAAAATTGAGGATATCGTTGAAGGTTTGATTGAAGAAGGAAAAAAACCTTTCATCCTTGTCTTGGATCGAATTACAGATGTAAGAAACTTTGGAGCGATTGCAAGAACGGCCGAATGTGAGGGAGTTGACGCAATATTGATTCCATCAAAAGGCTCTGCTCAAGTAACTTCAGATGCAGTTAAAACTTCTGCTGGTGCGTTGAATAGAATCAAAGTATGTAAAACGGACAATTTAAAAGATTCGCTTTTTTATATTCAACAATGCGGATTGAGAGTTGTCGCCTGTACAGAGAAATCATCTGTTCCATTGTACGAAGCAAATTTAAGAGGTTCCGTTGCAGTCGTAATGGGGTCTGAAGAGGACGGGATCACATCTGACTTGATAAATTTAGCCGATGTATCTTGTCGAATTCCGATGAGAGGAGAAATTGCTTCTTTGAATGTTGGAGTTGCAACTGGCATGGTTTTGTATGAGAAATTAAGACAAGAAATTCATTAAAACCATTTTTATGCGATTGTCCGTCTTATTTATTGTTGCCTTTTTATTCAATGTCGGATTGTCGTTTGGACAATTGCCATCGAAAGTTGAAAAACTTGAAGGAAACTGGAGGTTCAAAGAAGACAGTGGTTATGAGGTATGGGAGCTTAAGGATCAGGAGCTAATAGGTCACGCTTTTCGTGTAAGCAAATTGGGCGATACCTCTAAAGTTGAAGATTTTGTTCTCAATAAGATCAATGATCGACTTACCTATAGTTTAACAACGTATAATATTGTAAACGATTCGTTGGTGACAATGAGACGAGCGTTTATTGGAGGAAAAAGAAAAATGGAGTTTATTAACCTCTCGGAAGATGCGCTGTATTCTATAGAATACAAATTTCGTTTCTTGAATAAGAACAAATTGAAAGTGATTGTTCAGAATACAATCTTCGGTGAGCCTTATCAATTCGCGTTGCTACGAATTAAAGAGTAGTTTTCTTAATCCAAGGAATCATTCCAGGGATTTTATCGAGAGAATTAATGTGCCAATCATGCGTTCCATCTCTGTACGATTGATGTGGATCAAATAGAATTCCTTTCATCCCAAAGCGTTCCGCTCCGACAATATCAACCAAATAATCATCACCGATCATTAAACTATCCGATGGATTTGCTTTGGCAAGATTAGTAGCATATTGAAATACTTCAGGTGCAGGCTTGTTCTTTCCCACTTCTTCTGAACAAACAATAATATCAAAGTAGTCTCTAATACCGCTGTTCTTTAATTTGATCGCCTGAATCTCCTTAAATCCATTTGTAATAATGTGAAGCTCGTGGTTGTTCGCCTTCAATTCTTTTAATGTCTCAATGGTTCCTGGGAAAATATTGGTTTGGTAGGGAGAAGTATGTACATATTCTTCTGCCAATTTCTCAGCCAGCTCTCGGTTGTTGATCTGAAAACTTTTAAGGGTATCTTCAAATCGTTTAACTCGGAGAACATCTTTTGTTAAATTACCTTTTCCATACATGCTCCACAATTTCCCATTGATCTTTTTATAGGTTGTATAAAAGGACTGGAAAGAACGCATGTCATCACCGAGGTTGTTTTTCTCGAAAATTAATTCGAGCGCGGCTTTTGAGTTCGTGTCAAAATCCCAAAGTGTCCGATCAAGGTCGAAGAAAATATGTTTCATTTAAAAAATAAATAAGCAAAGCTTGTCGTAACAAGTCCGTTTAGGAAGATACCTAATACGATTAATGGATAAGCTTGCTTTTTGTGTCCATAAAATTTAGCAGCGATAATGCTCCCGAGTGGAATTGATAAAAAGAAAGGCGCCCAAAAAGTGATTCCAATAATTCCAATTGATCGTTTCATTCGAATAACAAATTTATTCACTCGAGTAAAGCGTTTTTTTACTGGAACAGGAAGACCCTTGGTGATAAGTGCTTTGTTTTTTTTTTCAAGATTAGCAACTGCTCTTCTCATAAAGTAGCTTGCTGAATAGAAAAATATTGCGGAGCTAAAAATTGCTCCAGCGCAACAATCAAGATATGTTTCAATAAAGGTTAGTTCAGCTGCTGGTCCGCCAAATGGAGCAAACATGAACTTTATCATTGAAACTCCAAAAAGCGTTGTAAACATTCCCCACTTCATAATTTAAACTTTTACTCCATATGCTAAATCTCCAGCATCTCCCAGTCCAGGGACGATATATGACTCTGCGGTTAATTCTTCATCAATTACTCCAATATAATATTCCGTATTTGGAGGTAATGTTTTTTGAATGTGTTCTAAAGCCGTCGGTGTAGCAATAGCAGAAACAACGATCACACGCTTTGGAATTCCTTGTTGCAATATTGCTTTGTAGACAAGTGCCATGGAACTACCTGTTGCCAACATCGGATCACTTAAGATCAAAATACGATTGTCCAACTTCGGAGAAGCCATGTATTCCACGTGAATATCGAATTTTTCTGCACTTGAATGTTTTCTGTAAGCGGAAACGAATGCGCTTTCGGCTCTATCGAAGTAGTTTAATAAACCCAAGTGCATTCCCAATCCCGCTCGAAGAATCGTTGCAAGAACAGGTTGCTCGGAAATTAATTCTGTTTTGGAAATGCCAAGCGGTGTTTGAACCTCACGAGATTCAAAAGGTAATTTCTTCGATACCTCATAGGCCATGATTTCAGATATCCGCTCTAAGTTTCTTCTGAATCGCATTGGATCTTTCTGAATTTCTGCGTCTCTAAGTTCAGCGATAAAAGTTGAAAATATTGAGTTAGTATTTGAGAAATCGTGAATCATTGCATTTGATTTTATGATAAAAATAGCGCATTTATCCAGAACTAATCGTTTTTTGATTTAGGAATCTTGAAATCTTTCAATCTTTGATTAATCAATTCATCAATCTTTCAATTAACTTTGCAGTGATGGCCAAGAAATCCAAGTTAAATGTAGCCGTATTTAAGCGCCTTTTAGCGTACTGGAAAACGTACAAAAGTCTCTTTTTTATTACGGTTCTCTGCACAGTTGTTCTCGCAGCTTTGGGACCATTTCGTCCTTGGTTGATCGGAAGTGTCGTGCAAGAATACATTGTGCCTGATCATAAAGATGCCGATCAACTACTTTTTTGGACGTTTATAATTGTTGGAATGCTTTTAGTCGAAGGAGCTCTTCAATTCGTATCTACCTATTTTGCCAATCTTTTTGCCCAATCCATCATCCGAGATATTCGCCAGAATTTGATGCGTCATATAATGACATTTAGGATTAAATACTTCGATAGGACTCCGGTTGGTTCGCTGGTAACACGTTTAATTTCTGATTTGGAAGCAATTACGGAGGCGTTCTCTGCTGGGTTTATTGCAATGATTGGGGATTTATTAATGATCGTTTTCGTCATCATTGGAATGTTCTTAATAGATTGGCAATTGGCCGTTCTTACTTTGATTCCAATTCCGTTTTTAATTATTGCGACACGTGTTTTTGCGAGAGTGGTGCGTGGGACGCAAATTCAAGAAAGCGAACAGGTTACCAAGCTTAATAATTTTGTAAATGAAAGACTTACTGGAATGTCGATCGTACAATTGTTTAACCGTCAGAAAAGAGAGGAACAGGCATTTAATCTTATCAATCAAGACCATCGACAGGCGCATGTAAATGCTGTTTGGGCCTATTCGATATTTTTTCCGATAGTTGAGTTTTTGAGTTCTTTGTCGGTAGCACTTCTCTTAGTTTGGGGTGCGATTGCCGTTCAAGGCAGGACTTCTGACCAGATTGAAGAAATGTACGGAACAATTTTTGCATTTATTCTCTGGATTTATATGCTCTACCGACCAATTCGTCAATTGGCAGACAAGTTTAATATTCTTCAACGAGGAACTGTAAGAGCTGAACGTGTGTTTGAAATTTTGGATAAGGAAGACCATATTCAAAATGAAGGTTCGATGAACCAATGCAATTTCGATCAAACAATTCACTTTAAGGATTTATACTTCGCTTACAATAATGAGGATTGGGTATTGCAGAATATCAATTTAGACATTGAATCTGGATCAACTGTTGCCTTCGTTGGTGCGACAGGGGCAGGAAAAAGTTCAATTGTAAATCTTATTGGACGGTTTTATGAATTCCAGAAAGGAGAAATTCGTTTTGGAGAAACAGATATTAATGATATTGAGCTGTCCTATTTAAGGAAGAATGTAGCGATCGTTTTGCAAGACGTTTTCCTTTTTTCTGATTCGATTTTGAACAACATTACTTTAAATGATCCAAACATAGGAAGAGATCAAGTTATTGAGGCTTCAAAGGCGGTTGGTGCGCATGAGTTTATTATGAAATTGCCAAATGGTTATGATTATGAAGTTGGAGAAAGGGGAGGGGTTCTATCCGTTGGGCAACGTCAACTTTTGTCATTTATTAGGGCATATGTATACAACCCGCATGTTTTAATTTTAGACGAAGCAACTTCAAGTGTCGATTCAGAATCAGAACTGATGATTCAAAATGCAACGGATCGTCTTACAAAAGGAAGAACGTCTATCGTAATTGCACATCGATTATCGACAATTCAGAATGCCGATAAAATTATTGTGTTGGAGAAAGGTGAGATTAAGGAACAAGGTTCTCATTTAGAACTATTGGAGCATAAGGGATATTATCGAAATTTGCACGACATGCAATTTTCAGAATTAAGTGATAAGAAGTAATCAAAGATATGTTAAGATTAAAAATTGGCGGAGTTCCAGAGCACTTCAATCTTCCTTGGCGAATGGCCATTGAAGAGGGACGCTTTCGTAAGGAAGAAATCCACCTTCACTGGAGTGATATGGGAGGAGGAACAGGACAAATGATCCGTGGACTTGAAACGGGGTCATTGGATATTGCCGTTCTTCTTACTGAAGGAATTACAAAGGCCGTTTTGCAAGGTCTGAATGCTAAAATCATTCAAGCGTATGTAACAACTCCTTTGCATTGGGGAATACATGTACCTTATAAAAGCAATATCCAAAGTGTAGACCAGCTTGAAGGACAGACCTTCGCTATCTCAAGAAAAGGTTCTGGGTCGGAATTGATGAGTTATGTAAAAGCAGATCAAGAAGGCTGGGATCCAAGTAAACTGAAATTCAATGTTGTTGGTGATGTTTATGGAGGTCTATGGGCTCTTGAGAATAATGAGGCTCAAGCCTTTTTATGGGAGAAATACACGACGCACCCATACGTTGAGCAAGAGAAGTGCCGATATATTGATGAGGTCGTAACGCCTTGGCCTTGTTTTGTTATTGCTGTTCGGAAGGATATTTTGGATAAGTATCCAGAAAAACTTTCTGCAATGTGCGAGATTGTAAATGCTAAGGCGGCCGAGATCAAGAAAAGTGAAAACTCAATTGATTTAATTAGCTGGAGATACAATCTTAGGCATGGTCAAGTTGAGAATTGGCTTAATGAAACGGATTGGAATTACGACGGTATTGAATATCCCCTGGCTTTTACAAAGGCAATATCTTATTTATTAAAATTAAATTTGATTTCTGAAGCAGAAGCTGAAGATTGGAGAAAAAAACTTTTTTAGAATGAAAAAAACTGGTGTTTTATTGGTTCAGTTAGGAACCCCCGATAGTCCGAAAACAAAGGATGTAAGAAGGTACTTGAGTGAGTTTTTGAATGATCCTCGCGTCATTGATATCCCATGGTTGGGTCGGACGATACTTGTCAATGGAATTATCGTTCCGTTCAGAGCGCCTAAATCCGCAAAGATTTACAAAGATTTATGGAAGTTTGGAAATGGAGTTTCGCCTTTGAAAACCCATACCCAAAGTGTAAAAGAAAAGCTTCAGGATCGATTCAAAGATTCTAGAGTTGACATTCATTATGCGATGCGGTATCAAAACCCATCCATGTATGATGTTATGGAAACAATGAGAAAAGAGCATTACGATCATATCGTTGTTTTGCCAATGTTTCCTCAATATGCCAGTGCTTCTAGTGGTTCGGCGATCGCACTCGCAATGAAAATCATGAGCAAGTGGTGGTCTACGCCTCAAGTCAGTATCATTAGCCAGTTTTGGGACAATGAAGGATATATTGATTCTATTATCGAACGGTCCAAAGAATTCGATTTAAAGAAATACGATCACATTATGTTTTCTTACCACGGACTTCCAGAACGGCATGTAGATAAAGTTTACGAAGGAGAGGATCGATGTGCAGAAGAGCCTTGTGAATCGGAAATCAATGACCGCAACAGTATGTGTTACAAAGCAACATGCTTTGCGACTACTCGATTGATCGCAGGTAAACTGGGGTTGAAAGAAGAAGATTACACTGTTTGTTTCCAGTCACGTCTCAGTAAGAACTGGTTAATGCCGTTTTCTGATGTCGTGGTTAAAGAACAGGCGAAGAAGGGCGCTAAGAATATTTTGGCGTTCAGTCCAGCGTTTGTTGCTGACTGTTTGGAGACGGTAATAGAAATTGGAGATGAATACCTGGAGATATTTGAAGAGCATGGCGGGGAAAAGATTCAGCTCGTTCCAAGTTCAAATGACCACGAAAGATTTATTGATGGACTTGAGGAGTTAATTAAAGATCGATTATAAATGGCGGTTAAATATTGAGGCGTAGTTAATTATAATTCACGATTATCCATTAATAATTCGTAATTACAAAGGAACTTCGTAATTTTGTACCGCTTAATTAGAATTATACAATTTAAAATATGAGTACAACAGAAAAATTAGCTTACAAAGTAGCTGACATTAGTTTGGCAGAGTGGGGAAGAAAAGAGATCAACATTGCTGAAGCAGAAATGCCAGGTTTAATGTCTCTTCGTGAAGAGTATGCTGGGAAGAAGCCATTGGCTGGAGCGCGCATTGCAGGATGTCTGCACATGACAATTCAAACAGCGGTTCTAATTGAGACGTTGGTTGATTTAGGAGCTGATGTTACTTGGTCATCATGTAATATTTTCTCAACACAAGATCACGCGGCAGCAGCAATTGCAGCGGCAGGTATACCAGTTTACGCTTGGAAAGGGTTGACTGAAGAGGAATTTGAGTGGTGTATCGAACAAACATTATTCGCATTTAAAGACGGTCAGCCGTTGAATATGATTTTGGATGACGGTGGAGATCTTACAAATATGGTTTTCGATCAGTACCCAGAATTGACAAAAGACATTAAAGGTCTTTCTGAAGAAACAACTACAGGAGTTCACAGGTTGGTTGAAAGATACAACAACGGAACTTTAGTAATGCCTGCAATCAACGTAAACGATTCAGTTACAAAATCTAAATTCGATAACAAATACGGATGTAAAGAATCATTGGTTGATGCTATCCGTCGTGCTACTGATACAATGATGGCTGGTAAAGTTGCTGTTGTTTGTGGATATGGTGATGTTGGTAAAGGTTCTGCAGCTTCGTTGTCTGGTGCAGGAGCAAGAGTTATCGTTACTGAAATTGATCCAATTTGTGCGCTTCAAGCTGCAATGGACGGATTTGAAGTTCGTAAACTTGAAAGTGTTGTTGGAGCGGTTGATATCGTTGTTACAACAACAGGTAATAAAGACATTATTCAAAGCCAACACTTTGAAGCAATGAGAGACAAAACAATTGTTTGCAACATTGGTCACTTCGATAATGAAATCGATATGGCATGGTTGAACGGCACGTACGGATCAACAAAAGATGAGATCAAGCCACAAGTTGATATGTATACTATCGACGGTAAGGACATTATTGTTCTTGCAGAAGGTCGTTTAGTAAACCTTGGTTGTGCAACAGGCCACCCATCATTTGTAATGTCTAACTCTTTCACGAACCAAACTTTGGCCCAATTGGAATTGTGGAGCAATACAGATGCATACAAGAACGAAGTATATACATTGCCTAAGCATTTGGATGAAAAAGTTGCGAAGTTACACCTTGCGAAAGTTGGAGCTGAGTTAACGGAACTAAGACCAGATCAAGCTGCATATATTGGAGTTTCTGTTGAAGGTCCATTCAAGCCACACGCCTACAGATACTAGACTTTAATTAGTTTCTATATATCAAAAGGGGATACGAAAGTGTCCCCTTTTTTGGGCCCTCACTTTTTCTCGTCCTGAAATAGCATTACACAAAAAGTAGTATGAAAGTAGCATTAAAATGAAAACATGTAAAATCAAAAACAGCGCAGAGAACATTCTCTGCGCTGTTTAATAAATTTGTTGTTAGTCGTCTAAACTGTATGTCTTATTTAAGACGCGTCACTCTTTTTTTTGATTTAGTTCGTCTAAATGGATTTGATTATTCCGTTGAAGGTTGAACTAGGTCGCATTGCTTTGGCTACTTTGTCTGGATTCGGGAAATAATACCCGCCTAAATCAATAGCGTCTCCTTGTGCCTCGTTTAGCTCGTTAACGATTGCTGATTCATGGCTTTTCAATTCATTTGAAATACCCTCAAAAGCAGATTTCAATTCTGAATCTTCAGATTGATCTGCAAGAGCCTCGGCCCAATACATTGAAAGATAGAAATGACTTCCACGGTTGTCCAACTCACCTACTTTTCTAGAAGGTGATTTTCTATTTTCTAAGAACTTAACGGTTGCATCATCCAAAGTTGCCCCAAAAACATTCGCTTTTGTGTTTCCTGTTGTCGTTCCGAAGTGATCCAAAGAAACGGCTAATGCCAAGAACTCACCAAGTGAATCCCATCTAAGGTGACCCTCAGCATTGAACTGTTGAACGTGCTTTGGTGCAGATCCACCAGCGCCTGTTTCAAACAGTCCACCTCCATTCATTAGCGGTACAATTGATAACATTTTTGCACTCGTTCCCAATTCTAAAATAGGGAAGAGGTCTGTTAAATAATCTCTTAATACGTTACCTGTAACTGAAATCGTGTCTTTTCCATCTTTCATTCTTGCTAGAGTGAAAAGTGTTGCGTCTTCAGGTGATAATATTTGAATGTCCAATCCAGATGTATCATGGTTTGGTAAATAATTATTGACTTTTTTGATCAATTCAGCATCGTGAGCTCTGTTTTCATCCAACCAGAATAGTGTTGGCGTTCCAGTTGCTCTTGCTCTTCCAACTGCTAGTTTCACCCAGTCTTGAATCGGCGCGTCTTTCACTTGACACATTCTCCAAATGTCACCTTCTTCAACAGCGTGTTGAATTAATGTAGTACCATTTTGATCAACAACTTGAACCATTCCAGTTCCAGGAACTTCAAACGTTTTGTCGTGTGATCCATATTCCTCTGCTTTCTGAGCCATTAAACCGACGTTAGGGCTTGTTCCCATAGTTCTTGGGTCGAATGCTCCGTTTTCTCTACAGAAGTCAATTGTCGCTTTATAAATTCCTGCATAACTACTGTCTGGAATTACTGCTTTCGTGTCTTGTGCTTTTCCTTCTTTGTTCCACATCATTCCCGATGTACGAATCATCGCTGGCATTGAAGCATCGATAATAACATCACTTGGAACATGAAGGTTCGTGATTCCTTTATCAGAATCAACCATCGCTATTGACGGGTTGTTTGCATAGCACGCTTCAATATCGTTTTCAATTTCTTGACGCTTTGCATCCGGAAGTGCCGCAATTTTAGAAATTAAATCTCCAAATCCATTTTTGAAGTCAACATTAATTTCATTTAAAATAGCGCTGTGTTTTTCCAAAACATCTTCAAAGAAAACGGAAACGGCATGTCCAAAGATAATTGGGTCAGAAACCTTCATCATTGTTGCTTTCATGTGTAAAGAAAACAAAACGCCGTTGTCCTTTGCATCTTTAATCTCTCCTTTCAGAAAGTTTAAAAGTGCTTTTTTACTCATCAATGTTCCATCGATAATTTCTCCTGCTAAAACTGGAGTAGATTCTTTAAGAACGGTTGTTGAACCATTGTTGTCAACGAATTCAATTCTAACATTGCCAGTTTCCTGAATTGTCAATGATTTCTCATTTGACTTAAAATCACCACTTGACATTGTTGCCACGTGTGATTTTGAATCAGAAGACCACGCTCCCATTGAATGCGGGTTGTTTTGAGCATATTGCTTTACAGCTCTTGGCGCTCTTCTGTCAGAGTTTCCTTCGCGAAGAACAGGGTTCACCGCACTTCCTTTAATTTTATCATATCTAGAGCGAATGTCTTTTTCAATGTCGCTCGATGGATCATTTGGAAAATCAGGAATGTTATATCCGCTTGATTGTAATTCTTTGATTGCTGCTTTCAATTGAGGAACTGAAGCGCTAATGTTTGGCAATTTGATGATATTTGCATCCGATTGTTTAACCATTGCACCTAATTCTGCAAGATCATCATTAATTCTTTGGTCGTCAGTTAAGTTCTCAGGGAAAGTGGCAATAATTCTTCCTGCCAATGAAATGTCTCTAGTTTCAATTTCGATTCCTGAAGAAGCCGTGAAAGCTTGAACTATAGGAAGAAACGAATACGTTGCTAAAGCAGGTGCTTCGTCTGTTTTTGTATAAATTATTTTTGCCATAATTGGTTTTGTTTTCCCTTATGAGTTGTATTAAATTCTGAATCGGATTTAATATGGTCACAAATGTACCGTTTGACAAAAAAAAAGACAAGTTTATAGGAGCTAAACTTCTATGATAACGGTGATCTTTTGATTTTTTTGTTTAGAATTTCACGAAACTGGAGCGTGAATTACTTTTTGACCACAAAAGGAACAAACAAGACCAAGATTAAATCGTTTTGATCTTATTGGTGGAGATTAAGATATTCTATCATCTTAGCAAAAGCGCGCGCTCTGTGACTGTATGAGTTTTTCTCTTCCATGGTCATTTCAGCGAATGATTTACCACAATTTTCAGGTTCAAAAATCGGATCATATCCAAAGCCATTTTCACCCCTGCCTACTTTTAGAATAGTTCCTTTTACGATTCCCTCAAAGACCAATTGCATGTCTTTAATGTTAAGCGCTATCACGGTTCTAAATTGTGCCGAACGATCGGATTCATTATTTAACTTTTCGAGAACTAAAGCCATGTTAGCATCGTCAGATCTGTCTCCTCCAGCATATCGAGCGGATACTACTCCAGGTTCTCCATCAAGTGCATTGATCTCCAATCCTGTATCGTCCGCGAAGCATTCAATTTTATAATTCTCCAGAATGAAATTTGCCTTTTGCATTGCGTTTCCCTTGATCGTAGGGGATGTTTCCGGAATATCTTCGGTATGATCAATGTCTTTTAAAGTCAGGATTTCGAAATATTCTGGAAGCATACTGGAAACTTCTGCTGCTTTGTTTAGGTTGGATGTTGCAAAAAGTATTTTCATTGAAAAAGGGCTTTGTACTTTGGTGTAACAGCACCATTATAATAAGCCTCCGTATCAAAACCTCTGCAGTAATAGAGAAAGATTAATGCAAAAGCTAAACTGAAGAATAGCTTTGCATAGAGGTTGATCATGAAATACTTGTAATGAGGCTTGACAATATTCGCATTTCGAACGGCATATCCAATGATAATTATTAACCATAATAAAGCTGGGAAAATATCTAGAAGAGTAAAATAATCAGTTTTCAATTAGATCGTTCGTTTGTCGAATTTACAATAATTTCTCATGATTATTGGTGGTGATAAGGCTCACCCTTGAGAATTGTTAAAGCACGGTAGACTTGCTCAAAGAATAGCATCCGAATCATTTGGTGAGAAAACGTCATTTCCGAGAGGCTGATTTTACCATCAGCTTTAGCGTAAACTTCATCTGAGAACCCATAGGCCCCGCCAATAATGAATACAAGTGATTTGCCTCCCTGATTGAATCTTTTCTGAATAAATGAGGAGAACCCAACGGAACTGAATGTTTTTCCTTTCTCGTCCAGCAAGTAAACTTGCTCTCCTCCCGATAATTTAGAAAGAAGCTGTTTTCCTTCTTCAACTTTAACTTGATCCTGAGTTAATTTCCGTGCATTTTTAATATCTGAGAGCTCAATTTTTTCCACAGGGTAGTAGTGTTTAAGGCGTTTTAGATATTCGTTTTCGCCGTCAAGTAAAAATGACTTTCCAGTTTTGCCAATACAAATAACTTTTATTCTCATTTGGCGAATTTAATGAATCCCAGTTTAATTCAATGATTAGTAATTCTAGAAAGAAAAATATCGGCATATATTTTGTAAGTTTGAGTAAGCAAAAAAATAAAGCTTACCATGGGATTAATATACTCTTTAGTTACTTTCGTAATGTTTTCGTCAGGTACAATGGACGTGCCATTTGGATCCGTTGAAAGTGCTTTTAAGTCTGGGAACGCAAAAGATTTAGTTTCCATTGGGAAGGAAAAAATCTTGATAAACGTTGATGGAACTGAAGGGGTTTACAGTAAATCTCAAGCGACTTTAGTGCTAAAGAAGTTTTTTACGAAGTATCCAGCAAAATCATTCAGTTACATTCATAAAGGAAAGGGGTCAAGCGAAGGATCATTCGCAATTGGAACTTACACAAGTGGCAGTTCTGAGTTTAGAGTTACGGTTCATTTTAAAAAAATTAAGGGCAATTTCAAGATTGAAAGTCTAGCTATTGAAAAATAACCTTTAAAAAATTCATTTTTCTTATTGATTTCGCATTATTTTTGATTTATGATAGATCAGATAATAAAAAATGCACTAAATGAAGACATTGGCGATGGTGACCATTCTTCACTTTCTTGTGTTCCTGAAAATGCAATGGGGACAGCCAAACTTATTGTCAAGCAGGAAGGAATTATAGCCGGGGTCGATTTGGCAGAACGTATTTTTAAAACCTATGATTCTTCTTTGGAAATCACAACTTACATTCAAGATGGCCAAAAAGTGAAGGTTGGAGATGTCGCATTTGTCATTTCAGGGAAATCTCGGTCTATTTTAAGCACCGAACGATTGGTTCTCAATTTTATGCAACGTATGAGTGGGATTGCTACAAAAACGAATAGAATTGTTGATTTAATTGAAGGTACGGACACCAAATTGCTTGATACCAGAAAGACAACGCCTGGAATAAGATATATGGAGAAATGGGCAGTCAGAATTGGTGGAGCTTATAACCATAGATTCGCGCTGTACGATATGATCATGTTGAAAGACAATCACATTGATTACGCCGGCGGGGTTTCAAAAGCAATTACAAGGGCAAATGATTATTTAGCAGAAACTGGAAAAGAGCTGAAGATTGAAATTGAAGTTCGAAACCGAGAAGAGTTGGACGAAGTACTTTCTGTGGGCCAGGTGGATAGGATAATGTTGGACAACTTTACGCCGCAAGAAATTACCGATGTTCTGTCTCAAATTCCTGATTCAATAGAAACAGAAGCTTCAGGTGGAATAAATGAAGACACAATTAGATCGTATGCTGAAACGGGGGTTGATTTTATTTCTGTTGGCGCGTTAACGCACAGTTTCGAAAGTTTGGACATGTCCTTAAAAGCAAGCTTTGAATAGACTCAATCATCCAGCAGCTCAGGATCTGTGGGTTTAACATCCGATAATTGAGAAGGGAGAAGAAATGATACTCCTAATATGATCAAGCCACTTACGACAATGTAGAAGGCGTATGGCCATATCATAAGGATGAAAACCAATCCTATAAACAGAATTATCGATCCTGACCAATAAACAAAATTGTAAACGGGATGGTGCTTGCCTGATTGAAATGCAATGAGGTTTAAGAAAAAACCAATTCCGCCTGCTCCAATAAATATATATTTTGCGGTTGGTATGGGAATAATATTTCTTCCGTAACCTGTAAACAGAATAATTGCCATCAAGAAAGAAACGCCAAAAGCCGCCCCGGCGATTGACTTAATAATTGACATGTTTTTCTCTCTTTTATTCATTTACTTCTTCAATATAGGATTTAATATCCAGTAGAAAGTCGATGTCTTCTTCAATCTTATTTCCGATAACAGCAATATTTGCTCCGGCTGTATGAATTTGTTGGATTTGTCCCAAGGTTCGAATCCCGCCTCCAACGATTATCGGAGTGTTGAGTTTGTTTATTTCTTGGATTACTTCAATAGGAACGTGAAACTTTGCACCGCTTCCTGCATCAAAATAAAGCAGTTTCTTCCCTTGAAGTATTCCAGCCTTTGCGGTATTTAGAATGATGCTCATTTTGTCACCGGGAATAGGAGTAGTTTGACTTACGTATGCCACCGAGGAATTCGTACCTCCTTCGATGAGTATATATACTGTCGGCAATACTTCAAGGTCCATATCGTAAACCTCGCTTGCTGATAAAACATGGTGTCCAATTAAAAAATCAGGATTCCGACCAGATATTAAACTTAAATAGAGAAGGGCATCTGCCTTTTTAGATATTTGGTGAGACGCACCGGGAAAGATCAGCAATGGAATTTTAGAATTTTCCTTTATGAAATCGACACAGTTGATAAATTCTTCTCTGGAAACTGTGCTTCCTCCAACGAACAAATAATTCACATTGGCAAAATGTGCTTTTTTTAATAGTTCTGAAAGTTTAGAGGTGTCAGCGCATTTTTCAGGATCGATCAAAATTGCAATTTGACCTTTTTTCGAAGATATTCCGTTTAATATATTATTTGCTTCGCTCAACCGCTTCAGTATTTATTGTGATAAACATTCCATTGAACTCAAATATATCCAATTTCACATAAAGTTCATGATCTGGATTAATAATGGTTCCCTTTATTGCTCCATCCAGAGTTTTTGAAATTAGAAGCTCCTCAATAAATAAGATCTCTTTTCTTCCAGCCAGTTTGTAAAGGGCTTCTTTTGCCGACCATAATTGAGTTACAACATCTTCATTCATACAATCAAACAACTCCATTTCAAGTTCCGATAAAAATTTCGATTTAATTTTAAGAATGTTTTTTCTTGGGAACTCTAGATCTAAGCCAACACTATGATTCTTGTTAATTGCTAATCCAACGGTATTTGCCGAATGGCTAATTGAAATAAATCCCTCATCCTTTATATAAGGAGCGCCATTCGAATCGTAATGAATATGCTCAAAACCAAGGTTTTCATGTCTTAAAATGCGTGTCGCGACAAATTCTCTTTTCCTTTTGATATTCTTGAAGGTCCGGTACCGCTCTATTTCAATCGAAGTTAGTTTCTCAAAATAGTGCGCAGGATCGAAATCTTCATACGTGAGTAAAAAAATTTCCGTGTCGTTTCTTTGTATTGTTTCTGTTTTGAAGTCCATTGAATTAGATGTTTACAAAAGAACGAAAAATACATGGAAATCATTAGACCTGTATAATTGTTTTGAATTTGCATGTGATCAGGCAATTTTGAAATGAATTTACTCCCTATATTTGTTAATAGGAGTTAAAAAAGTCGGCTTTTAAATAATTTTAACAAATAGCTATTTAACTCCTTTTTTTCTATATTTACGCGCTTTACTAGAGCAACTTAGTTTTATAAAAATAAACTGTACTTATGTTACGAAAACTTAACTTAATCCTGGTAAGCTTCTTGCTTACAATGTCCTATGGGTTTTCCCAGACGGGTTTAGGTACCATTAAAGGGTCTATTATTGATGCCAAAACAAAGCAGCCTGTCGAGGCTGCTAAAGTTAAAATTAGCCTTAATGGTACTACTAAAGGTGGTGCTTACACAGATGACAAAGGGAAATTCCAAATCAATTCAGTGTCGCCTGGTTCTTACGTTGTGAACGTGAGTAATGACAATGCTGGTTACAAACCTCTTCAATTGGAAGGAGTTATTGTGAGTTCTGAGTCTATAACATTCCTTGATGGTCAAGAAATCGGTATAGCACAAAGTGTTCAGGATATTACCGAAGTTCAAGTCGTTGCATATAGGGTTCCATTGATTGATAAGAATGGTGGTGCATCTGGAGCGACAATTACAAGAGAAGATATAGCCAGACTTCCAGTTCGTTCTGCAGCAGGTGTTGCCGGAACAGTAGGTGGGGTTAATACGAATGAAGGATCTGGTGCGATTAGTGTTCGTGGTTCTCGTTCTGACGGTACATATTTCTATATAGATGGTATTAAAGTTCGTGGTTCTGCGAACCTTCCTAAATCAGCAATAGAAGAAGTGAAAGTTATTACAGGTGGTCTGCCAGCTAACTATGGTGATGCAACAGGTGGTATTATCTCTATTACAACTAGAGGGCCTTCATCAAAGTACTTTGGTAGTATTGAGGGGGTAACTTCTGGATTCTACTTCGCCGGTAAAGATCCATTTGGAGAGCAAGCTGAGACCGAAGATTACACAGGTAAAGTATTTGGCCTTGATAAATACGCTTATAACTTAGTAGAGGGGATGTTCTCTGGCCCATTGTGGATGCAGAAAGATTCAACAGGAGCTAGAACAAAACCTAGATTAGGATTTTTGTTCTCTGCGAACTTAACGGATAGATTGGATACTCGTCCATTGAGTGGGGGGAGTTATAGAGTTAAGAAATCCGTTAAAGATGACTTATTATCTAACCCTCTTCGTCCAACTTCAACAGGACAAGGTACATTTCACAATGCATTGTTCTTAAGATCTGATGATTTTGAAACAACTCCTTTTAGAATGAATGCAAGAAACACTAACGTTTCTGCTCAACTTAAAATTGATGTTAATACTGGACCATCTGTAAACCTTTCTTTTGGTGGGTCAATGAACTACAGATCAGGTAACCTTTATTCGAGAAGTAATTCTCTTTTGAACTTCTCTAACTTTGGAATTAATAAATCTTTGGATTACAGAGTATTTGGTCGATTAACTCAACGTTTCCAAAATGATGGTGACAACAGCTCTAAAATTTCTAGTGCTTTTTACTCTCTTATGGTTGATTATACAAAAGTGAAAAGTGACTCGTACGATCCAAAGCATGAGTTCAATCTTTTTAACTATGGTCACGTAGGGACATTTACCACAACTAGAGAGCCTTCTTACGCTTTGAATCCAATTACAAATGCTTATGAGCAAGATGGATTTAGAGATGTTGAAGTTGCTTTTGATCCATCTGCGACGAATTCAGCACTTGCGGCTATTACTTCTCAGTACTATGACATCTTCGACGGAAGTCCAGAAGGTAACTACGAAAACTTATTTCAACTACAACAAGGTAACGCATTGAGAAATGGAGATGCTCCAGGAAGCGTTTACAATATTTGGAGTAACATTGGTACACCGTATAATAGCTTTGGTAAATTCGAAAATGATCAATTTCGTGTAACAGGTTCTGGTTCTGCTAATATTGGAGATCACTCCTTATCAGTTGGGTTTGAATTCGAGAAAAGATGGGATAGAGGTTGGCAAAATGGATCGACTACAGGCGGAGGTGGAAATGGACCAATTGGAATTTGGACCATTGCGCGTCAATTGACAAACTTCCACATTACTGAGCTTGATGTAAACTCTGGAGTTTCTGAAGAGAAAGATAACTTCGAGTATATCACTTTCGATAGATTAAATACAGGATATGCTTCTGAGTCTGGAACTGGAAACTATGGCGGCGCTGAAGAGAATGACAACCAAACTTTCTTCGATTACAACTTAAGAAACTACTTAACTGAAAATGGTTATATCACTGGTGGTGTTGCAGGAACTGATTTCATTGATATTGATCAATACGATCCAAACATCTACAGTTTCGATATGTTTGCACCGGATGAATTATTGAACGGAGGTAACTCTTTGGTTTCTTACTGGGGTTATGATCACACTGGAGAGAAAACGAGTGGTGTTACGAATATCTCAAACTACTTTACTGAATTTGATGAAAATGGAAACTACAAGAGATTCGTAGGTGCTTTCCAACCTATTTACATGGCTGGTTACTTAATGGATAGATTTGCATTCAGAGATATTGTATTTAATGTTGGTGTTCGTGTTGATATCTTTGATGCCAACCAACCAGTATTGAAAGATCCTTATTTATTCTATGAAGCTAGGACTGTTGGAGAGGCAAAAGCTTCTACTGCTGCATTTGTTGATGGAAATATTCCTACAGCAATGGGAGATGATTATGTTGTTTATGTAAATGACGTTAATAATCCAACATCAATTAATGGCTTTAGAAATGGAGATGTGTGGTACAATGCGCAGGGCGTTGAAGTTGAAGATGCAAAATCTATAGAAGGGCCTGGAGGAATTTCTCCTTGGTTGTTAGATCCATCCTTAACGACTCCAACTAAAGACGCATTTGAAGATTACAAGCCTCAAGTGAATGTTATGCCACGTGTTGCTTTCTCATTCCCGATATCTGATGAGGCTTCTTTCTTTGCTCACTATGATGTATTGACGAAGCGTCCAACTTCTGGATTCCGTTTTGATCCTTTCGAGTATCAATTTATACAATCAAGAAGTGCAACAATTAGAAATTCAAATTTGAAACCAGAAACAACAGTTGATTACGAATTAGGTTTCCAACAAGTTTTAACTAGAACTTCTTCATTGAAAATTTCAGCGTTCTATAGAGAACAAAGAAATCAAGTCCAGTTGCAAAGTATTTTCTCTGCATATCCTGCAACTTACAGCACTTTCGGAAACAGAGATTTCGGAACTGTAAAAGGAATGACGATTGCTTACGATTTACGTAGAACCGGAAACATTAGAATGACTGCTAACTATACGTTACAGTTTGCTGATGGAACAGGTTCTGATGCAACATCTGCACAAGGTTTAATTAATGCAGGTTTGCCCAACTTGAGAGCGATCTTCCCATACTCATTTGATCAAAGACACGCATTCGCAATTACATTTGATTACAGATATGGAGAAGGGGCTGATTACAATGGGCCAATGATTGGTGATTTTGCTTTATTCCAGAATACTGGATTGAACATTGTTTCGAACATTTATTCAGGTTCACCTTATTCAGCGCAAACGGCAATTACAAACGAAGGTTTGTTTAGCCCTCAAGCTGCTGGTTTGTCCGGAACAACGAATGGTTCACGTCTGCCATGGTCTTACCGATTGGACCTTCAATTGGACAGAACATTCAACATTGAGTTCGGAAAAGAGGACAATAGAAAAGCGACATTCTTGAACGTATACGTTCGTGTAACAAACTTACTCAACCAATTTAATATCTTAAACGTGTATAGAGCTACTGGAAACTGGGATGACGACGGGTATTTAGCTGCTGCAGCTAGTCAGTCATCAATCCAAAACCAATTGGATGAACAATCTTTCAGAGATTATTACACAATGAAGATTCAAAACCCGTTCAATATCAGTTCACCTAGAACAATCCGTTTAGGGGTTAAATTTGATTTTTAATTCATAATTCGAAAAAAACATTATGAAAAAGCAACTAATAGCAATTATTCTTGGCGCAACAACAATGTTGTGGTCAAATGACGCTTTATCCTACAAAAAGGATAGCGGAAAATCAACAGGAAGCAATGGAGGTGGTAGCAACGCTACTATAAACGCCAAAGGAGCCAATTGTTCTCCTGCTACAGCGAGTATTACAATGAACTTTAACGACGTTAGTGCGTTCATTGAACAAGGCGGTAGTATGTTCCAAAACCGTCAAGAAGGCGTTGCGGCTTATGAAGTAGGTGGAGACAACCTTTTCGCAATTTACGCAGGAGCTCTCTGGATGGGGGGAACAGATGTTAACGGTCAATTGAAATTGGCTGCGTTGAAGTTCCGTCAGGGAAATGATTTCTGGCCAGGGCCTTTGACAGTAACACCTGGAACGGGTGACTATAATCCTTCGCAACCAATTGGAGACGGAGCGATTAGAGACTTTGGTGAAGCGAATATTGATCCTGATCAATGTTTGTTCTATGATAAGTTCTACACGATTCGTAAGGCTGAGGTTATCCAATACACAATTTGGTGGGAATGTGAGAATGGAGTTCTACTTCCTGAAGATTGTTTGGATGTTATACCTCCCTCTGATGAAGTTCTTGCTAGAATTACTTCATGGCCGGCTCATGGACGTGTAGATTTAGGTCAAGATTATTGGTTGGCACCTTTCTATGATAGAGATGAGAGTGGAGATTACAATGCAACTCAAGGTGATACACCATGGTTTGATGATATTTTAGACCGTGATGATGTAGAATGTGGATTCGATAGAAGAATTACTTTATATGGTGATGAGTGTCACTGGTGGGTATTTAATGATAAAGGAAACATTCACACCGAAACAAACGGTGAACCAATCGGAATGGAAATTCGTGCTCAAGCCTTTGCTTTCGCAACGAATGATGAAGTGAATAGAATGACTTTCTACAATTATGAAATGATTAATCGTGGAACTCAAACATTGTTCGATACATACTTCTCTCAATATTTAGATTGTGACGTAGGTAACTATACAGATGATTATGTTGGTTGTGATGTGTCCAGAGGATTAGGATATACATACAATGCTGATGCATTGGATGAAACTGCTTCTGGTAATCAAGGTTACGGTGAGAACCCTCCAGCAATCGGATGTGATTTCTTTGAAGGGCCATATCAAGATGCAGATGGTAGAGACAACGTTGGACCTTATATTGATCCAGCTACTAACTTACTTGTAACACCTACAGTTAATGCTGCAATTGCAGATACAGGAATTGTATATAAAGGTATTGGTGTCGGATATTCAGATAGTATCATTGATAATGAACGTTTTGGAATGCGTCGATTTACATACTATACGGCTGCAGCTTCTTATCCACAATCAGATCCGAATTCAGCTGCTGAATTTTACAACTTTATGAGTGGTACTTGGGCGAATGGTTCTGAGATGTTCTATGGCGGTACTGGAGCAGCAGGTTCTCCTGGTGTAACGACGACTCCTTCGGATTATATGTTCCCAGGGGATTCAGATCCTTTACGTTGGGGAACAGCAGGTACTGATTTAGGTTTCGATTGGAGTGAATCTGATCCTGGAAACGGAACTCCTAACCCAGGAGGTGATAGACGTTTTGTTCAATCAGCGGGTCCATTTACTTTAAAGCCAGGTGCAACAAATAACATTACAGTTGGTATTGTTTACGGCAGAGGTTCTGATGGAGATCCATTCTCTTCTGTAAATGCGATGAGAAGTGCAGATACGAAAGCGCAAGCTTTGTTTGATGCTTGTTTCAAGATTCTTTCTCCACCAGCTGCTCCAAGATTGATAATTCAAGAATTGGAAAACCAATTGGTATTGATGATTGATAATCCTACATCTTCGAATAACTATGAAGAGGGATACGCTGAAAAAGATGAAATCAATATCACTGATCCAGGTGTAGATCAATTCTACAGATTTGAAGGATACCAAATTTACCAAATGATTGATAGTGAGGCTGGTGTTGGTGACATTACAGATGTGTCTAAAGCTCGTTTAGTTGCGCAGTGTGATGTTAAAAATGGTGTTGATAGACTAATCAACTTTGAATTTGATGAAGATTTAGGTTTTTCAATTCCTGTTGAGAAAGTAGATGGTTCTGATGATGGAATTAAACACACATTTTTAATTCAAGAAGATGAATTTGCTCAAGGTGATAAGATTTTAGTAAATCACAAAGAGTACTTCTTCATTGCTACTGCTTATGCATATAATGCTATGGCTGACTTAAATACTGGAGCTCCTTTCTTATATGATCCAAACGATCCATTATTACTTCAAGGTCAGAAGATTCCTTATATTTCTTCTTTCTTGAGCTATGATGGTGCAGCCATAACTTCTGTTCTTGGTGTTCCTCATAACCCAACTCCAGAAGCTGATGGTACTTCACAAAATATCGCTTACGGTTCTAGTCCAATTATTACAAGATTGGATGGACACGGAAATGGAAATCGTGCATTGGAATTGACACAAGAGTCTAAAGATATTATCATTAAAGATGGTTATATGGAAACTCCTTCTTACGATTACGGAAAAGGTCCAATTAACATCAAGGTGGTTGATCCACTAAATGTTGCTGATGGTCAATTCGAATGTAGATTTAGAGATTACAATGTATCCCAACGTAACGGTGCTGATACTGCATCATGGATTATTATTCGATCTTATATGGAAGACGGTGTTGCAATGACGGATTCAATTACGAGTAGCTTAACTATTGCTTCTCAGAATGAACAAATTATACCTGACTGGGGAGTTTCTGTTGAGATTCATCAAAACTTATACTTTGACCCCGCTGGATCATCGGGTGGTACAGAAGTTAAAACAACTGATTTAATAAGTTCGTCTATTGATTTCGAAGATAGTTCTAAGATTTGGTTGAGCCTTGTTAGTGATAATGATGCATTCTATCCTACAAACTGGATTCGTTCTGGAACATACACAACGGATGATTTCGGAAACGATCCTTCTGATTGTATTGATCCTACTGCAGCTTTCTATAGAGATTATTTAGATCCTTGTAACTATAAGGATTGGAACGCTCCTGCTAATTTTGCAGATCCAGACAAACAATGGTCTTCAATCTTAGGTGGTGGAATTGCACCTCATAAAGTAGTTGGATACGAAGCTAGCTTCATGCCAATGGCTTATTACAACTATGCGACGCCAACTTCTGCTAAGAATGCTGCATCAATTAGTTTCTTGCCCAGTGTTGATATTGTTATTACTTCAGACAAATCACTTTGGACGCGTTGTCCAATAATTGAATTGGGAAGAAGTGCTGCGTTGAACGTTGGTGGTGCTGAATCAGGACAGATGCGTAAAAGTACTTCTGTAAATAAGAATGGTACGACTGCTGGAGAAACTACGACAGGTATGGGCTGGTTCCCGGGATATGCAATTGACTTAGAGTCTGGTGCACGTTTATATATGGCGTTTGGTGAAAACTCATTCTTAGTTTCAGAAAATGGAGCGGATATGATTTGGAATCCTACATCAAGTCTTGTTGATAATGGAGGAACTCCATTAATGGGAGGTATGCACCCTGTATATGTTTATAGCTACAATAACAAAACGATAAACAACTACATTGTTGGATACGATCATCCTGCATATACTCCTGCTTTAGCAGAGAATCTTGCAACGAATCAATTGTATCAAGATATGTTACTTGTGGAAGCAAATAACACAACTCAAAAGCGTTATACATACGGAAGTATTAGCTGGGTAGCTTACCCACTTGCTGCTCCTGGATATACAATTGATCCTAACAACATTGAGACGGATGTACAAATTAGCTTACGTGTAAGTAAAGAGTACAAAAACTTCACTGCAACTGGTCAAAATGGTGGTTTGCCAATGTATTCTTGGGACATGGCTGATATCGCAACTGAAGTTGGAAGTCAAGATCAATTAGTAAGTGCAATGGATATGATTAACGTTGTTCCTAACCCTTATTATGCTTACTCTGAGTACGAAAGAAATAGATTGGATACTAAAGTTAAAATTACAAACTTACCTGAAAGATGTACCGTTAAGATCTACAGCACGAATGGTAAACTGGTTAAAACGTTCAAGAAGGACAATCCAATTACATCAATTGACTGGGATTTGAATAACTTTAGAGGTATTCCTGTTGCAGGAGGCGTTTACTTGATACATGTTAATGTACCAAGCATAGATGGCTCAGAACCATTAACGAAAGTCTTGAAGTTCTTCGGAGGCATGAGACAAATTGACTTACAAGGTATTTAATCAGAATTTAAAGAAAGTTGAAATGAAATATTCAATGTTAAAACTAAAAAGTGCGTTTATTGTTGGAGCAGCAGTTATGTCAAGCTTCTCAGTAAATGCAGGTAATGAGGATCGTGTTGGGTCTGCGGGAGCATCTCACATGTTGGTTAATCCATGGGCAAGAAGTTCTGCCTTTGGTGACGCTGGAATCTCAAGTGTTAATGGTCTTGAAGCAACGTTTACAAACATTGCTGGACTGGCATTTACGGATAAGACTCAAATTAAATTCAATTACAGTAACTGGATGGGAAATGCGGGTATTGCATTTAACAGTGCAGGTATTGCACAGAGAGTTTCTGAAAATAGTGTTATCGCTGTTAGCGTTCAGTCAATGAATTTTGGAGATATTCAAATTACAACTGTAGCGAATCCAGAAGGTAACATTGGTTTCTTCTCTCCAAGAGCAAATGTTTTCAATATTGGTTATGCGAGATCATTCTCGAAATCAATTTATGGTGGAATTAACTTTAAGGTTATTTCAGAAAACATCTCTAACTTGAAAGCGAATGGTGTTGCAATTGATGCGGGTATCCGTTATGTTACTGGTGAGCAAGATCAAATTAAATTTGGAATTGCCTTGAAAAACGTAGGCCCAGTTATGAGATATAAAGGTGATGGATTGGCAAATCAAATTAATTACGTATCAACGGGTGTTCTTGCAACGTTAGAACAGAGATCAGCAACGTATGAAATGCCGTCTTTACTTAATATCGGTGGATCTTATGATTTCATTTTTGATGAGCACAACAAGCTTGGAATTGCATTAGGTTATACGGCCAACTCTTTCTCTAGTGATCAATATCGAATTGGTGCTGATTATAAAATGACAACTGAGAAATTGGCTTTCAATCTTAGAGCTGGATATGTGTACGAGAAAAACCTTTTCTCTGCAGAAAATAGATCGAATGCTTTGATTGGTCCAACTGCTGGATTCTCAATAGATGCATTGATTGGTGATAACAAGACTGCTTTAGGAATTGAGTATACAACTCGTTTCGCTGGTATTTTTGGCATCATTCACACAATTGGAGCTACAATTAGCTTGAAATAATAATAGAAATTTATTATATTTGAACAACAGGAGAGTCCGTATTGGGCTCTCTTGTTTTTTGTTATAATACCAAAGGATTATGTCTGACTTAACATACTATACGGCTGAAGGCCTAAAAAAATTAAAGGATGAATTGTTTGAAATGGAAACAGTTCAGCGACCTTCCATTTCAGCTCAAATCGGTGAAGCGATTGATAAAGGTGATTTATCTGAAAATGCAGAGTATGACGCTGCAAAGGAAACTCAAGGAATTATAGAAACTAAAATTGCCAAGCTTAAGAATATTATAGCGAACGGTAGAATAATTGATGATTCTAATATTGACAGTACCAAGGTATTTATCCTTTCTACGGCTAGAATTAGGAATGTAGAGAATGATCAAGAGATGACCTTTACAATTGTTGCTGAGAATGAGGCTGACTTAAAAAAGAAAAAAATTAGTATTGATTCTCCATTTGGAAAAGGTTTACTTGGTAAATCCGTTGGTGATGTCGCTAACATTGTTACCCCTGGTGGCGAAATGAAGTTTGAAGTTTTAGAGATTACGCGCTAATGGGATCACTTTTTTCTAAAATTGTTAGTGGCGATATTCCATGTCATAAAGTTGCCGAGAATGACAAGTTCCTCGCTTTTTTGGATACCAATCCACTAAGAGAGGGGCACACTTTGGTTATCCCTAAGGTGGAAATTGATTATATCTTTGATTTAGAAGATGCCTTGCTAGGAGAAATGATGGTTTTCTCTAAATCTGTAGCAAAAAAAATAAAGGATACATTTCCTTGCAATAGAATTGGGGTTACCGTAATTGGATTGGAAGTTCCTCATGCCCATATACATTTGATTCCTATTAATATCCTTGATGATATGAATTTCTCTAAAGAAAAAATGTCTCCTTCTCAGGAAGAATTGGCGCATACTGCCTCGATTTTATTAAAGGCATAATCCATCTAATTATAATTCCTCACTATATTGGAGTGAATTTTGTTGTTAATCTATTTATAGATGGCATATTTAGAATAAACTAGAATTCACTTACGACATGATCAAAAGATTACTTCTTTCCATATTTATTATTTTTTGTGCGGCATCTGCAGAAGCAGGCAAAGATAAGCCGGATGTGGGGCCTATGAATGTTCTATTCATAGGGAATAGTTATACACATATGAATAAAATGCCGAAGATCTTTGAGAAAATCGCTCAGTCTCGAGGAGTTGATATTAATGTTGAGATGAGTGCAGAAAGCAGTCATACGTTTAATATGCACAGTAAACGTGAAGCAATGTTCGAGACGATAAAGAGCGAAAAATGGGATTATGTAGTTCTTCAAGGCTTCAGTAGAGAATTGAGCGAATCGCGTCGCTACATAGATACTGCATCCGTTCCTTATATCGGAATCATTCTCGATTCTATTTACAACAATAATCCTTGTACCAACGTTCTTTTGTATATGACTTGGGGCTATAAAAATGGATATAGCGAAAGAGAAGAAGTAAGCACAAATGAAAGGATGTCTGATTCGATTCGAGTTGGATATGAGTATATCTCAGAGTTGTTTAATCTACCAATTGTTCCTGTAGGATCTGTTTGGAGAGACTTCAGAGCTTCAAATAATGAAATCGAGCTCTATCATACCGATTTAGCTCACCCATCGTCTTATGGCTCTTATATGATTGCCTGTTCGTTTTATTCAGCAATGTTTAAAGAATTGCCAGAAGATGCCTATACCGGTTCTATTAATAATGATGAAGCCAAGCTACTACAAACTTCGGCTTACAATTATGTCATGAATAACGTAGACACCTTTAAGCTGAATCAAAACATGCTAAGTGTAAGTTTTGAAAGAACGAAAATGGGCAAATATTATGCTACTTGTAAAGCAAATTATCCAAATGCTGAATCAGTTACTTGGGATTTTGGAGATGGTTTGAGTTCAAAATCATCCAATATCAAGCATGAATACAATAAAGCTGGAGAGTACTGGATTACTTTAACAATAAAAGATTTCTGTGGTGAACGAAAGGAGAAAAGAATGGTGAAGTTTGACACGCCCAAATGTCCTTCGCAAAAAAAGAAATCAAAGCTTAAAGTAGTATCAGACTCGATCAAGAAGGTTTAGTCTATTTATTCAAAGAAGAACGCAATCTTTCCACAAGAAATGTAAAGCCAATATTGATCCATTCAAGGGCTTTGCTCAGAGCGGCTTTAATTTGTTCTAAATACTTGATGATAAAAACAAAAAGTATTACAAATCCAACTGCACCTAATCCAGAAGCCCAAGGCCCGAAGGTGTGATTAATATCATCTTTCAATCCAAGCGCATGAACCAAGACGTAGAGAAGCAGCATGTGAACGACATAGATTGTAAGTGTATTCTGTCCAATTTTCAAGAAAAGGTTGTCGCCCTTTATTTTGTCTCCCCATGCATTATCAATGTAAATTAATAGGCTGAGAATAATTAAAACCATTCCTAGTTTTTCGTACAATCTTCTTAGACCAGCGATTCTGAAATCTGAACCGTCAAATATTGATTCAAGTGCTACATCCATTGTCCCCAGTATTTCAGGGGAAAAGAGGAATAACAGCGCTCCGACAATCGTAAATGTCATCGGGAAATAGAGTTTCTTTATGTGCTTATGACAATCATGCAGTAAAGCACCGATCATCGCACCAAACATTGTAAAAGCAACAAACGGAACGGTTGGGAAATGAATGATAATTCTTTCGTCTGGGAAAAAATAATCGATAACAGAATACCAGGCATGTTCAGGCCCGCTCATTCCATTAGGCATTTCAACAACAACTGGGAAATATGCAAAGATACTTGTTCCTGCGACGAGGAAATAAATCCAAAGAGGTATAAATTTAACTAGCTTATAAATTGCGTAAATCACCAGCATGGAAAGTATTCCAAACGCAATACATTCTAATACATGAAAGGCATTGAACTGCACGAGGAACCCCCAAAAAAATAATTCTACAACTCGTTTTAATCCTTTTAGAATTCGCTTATTTTCAATCAAACCTTCTTCTCTCTTTTTTAGAAGCAAGTAAGTAAAGATCAATCCAGTAACCGTTAAGAATATTGGTGCTGTAAAGTGGCGCATGAATTGCCAAGCAAAGTAAGCTGTGTTGCCTGTGTCGCGAACCTCCATAACAAGAGTTTCATCAATAAAATGCCCTTCCAACATCAACAGGATTGCAATTGAGCGCGCCATGTCAATGAATTTTAATCTCACCTTCGGTTTTTGCGTTGGGATTGTGGACATAATTTAATTACAGGAATTCTGAGCTTTTAATTAGTGTCTAGTTAATTATGGTTTCATCAAGTTGGGTAAAACCAATCGTGGAACGTAGAGTAGAACATTTTTAATTTGAACTCTGAAATGTGTTATTATACCAAAGAATAAAATAAATAATAAAGCCCCTAGTGCTGCTTCACCGAAACTCAATGGTTCTCCTCGCTCTGGGTTTTTATTGTAATAGGATTTGATTCCATATCCAAAGAGGCTTCCGTAAAGTAGAATGGTGTGTAGAATGTAAATATTTAAGGTGTTCTGTCCCATTTGGACAAAGAATTTCCCTTTAATTTTAATGAACATTTCAGCATACATGAGTATTCCAATAAATACAAGGATGTAAACTAAATTTTGATAAAGCCAAAGTCCACCAATAAATTCATACTGGGGATGAATTAAATGAGCGAGGTATGTTGTTACCACTCTTATTAATATAATAACTATGATACCCCCACCAATAAGTACCGCTGGAAACCAAATCTTTTTAATGTGTTGTGAGTTCTCTCTGAGTAGCGCTCCTATACATGCTCCAAAAAGAATGTATCCCATATGGGGGAATATCGTAAATACTGCACCATATCCAACATCATGTTTATAAATCATGTTTTGAATAAACAATGGAGCACCTTCTGGAACTGGAACACCTCCGTATGATTTGAGTACGGGATAGAAGGCGAAAACAGTAACGCCAGCAATGAAAAGAATTAAAGAAAATCTTACCTTTTTGAATATATGATGAACACCATATAAAGCAATTAACGTGAGTAGGCCCGTCCCAATGCACTGAAGAACGTGGAATGTATGGATATTGCTACCTATTTCACCGCTCTTGAAGTAGTACTTAAGATTCAGTTGCAAAACATATCCCCAGCCGATTATCATGAGTCCACGTTTCCAACCTTTACTTACTCTTTTTTGTTTCCAAAATGATTCTCCTTTATGTCCCAAAAGAAGATATCCAAGTACAAGTCCAGTAATAGTAAAGAAAAGAGGAGCGGTATAATTTCTTAGGTTATGCCAAAGGTCTAGGAAAAAGTATCCAGAAGTTCCGTTTGCTTTAATGGCTTCGTGAACAGGTACATAGTCCTCATATGTCAAGCTGATGAAATGCCCTTCAAGCATGAATATAATAGCAAAACTTCTTGCTACATCGATAAACTTTAACCTTGAATCCGCTAATTTTTCTTCTCCCAAATCATTAGTTCTTAATCTCTGTGGAAATGTATAATCTTAGTTCTTCCTCAGATCCTTGAAGTTGCAAATATATAGACTTAACTGTAAATCCAAGTAAGTTCGTTGTATCAACTTCCATTTTTACTTTTGTGGACTCACCAGGTTGCAATGTTTTTTTCTCTATCTCGCTCGTGGTGCATTCGCATGGGATACGAACATTGGAGATAGTAATAGGCGCGTTCGATGTATTTGTTATTCTGTATTCGCTTTTAAGAATGTCGCCTTTTTTTGTTTCTCCTAAGTCAAAAACAGGCTCTTCAGTTGTCAATGCGAACTCGGTGCTATCTTCCAAATAAGTAACACTTTGTATTTCGATTTTCCGTTCTTTGGCTGCGTCTCTTGAGTAAACTGAATTTTGAACATCGTTTGGATTATCACTCGTTTCTTGATCTGCTGTATATTCTCCAAAAGGGACTTCAGCAAAGACAACTGTGCCTTTATTTTCGGCAGTGTCATCTAAATAATTTACAAAAACGCCATTGTCGTATTCTCTCATGTAATTTACCAAGGATGAGATTCTACGCTTCGTCAAGTTTACGTTGTATTTCGTTTTTGCCAATGGACTTGCGAATCCTTTAACAGTAATCTTGATTTTAGCGCCATTGTCCAATTCTTTAAGAAGGAGTTCTCTGAATAGTGCAAGATCTTTAACACCTTGATCGACGTATTCCATAAAGAAACTTTCAATGTCTTCCTTGGCTTCCTCAGATTTATCTCCAGCTAAGCCCTTTGCATATTCGTTTTTGTATTTTTCAAGCATCATCGTGTATTTGTCATACGAAGTGATATAATTGATTTTCGTTGAAGTTGCCCAAGAATCAGGGTTTGGTCTGTCATTGTGAAAGTACAAAGTCACAGGAAGGCGTTTGTTCAGGTCTTCAAGCGTTTCTTCTGGTGTAGGAGGGGTGATAATTGCAGGAGGTTTCAAAGAGAAAATGTCGCTGCAACACGTAATGTTTTTGCTGTAAAGAACACCAACTCGGTTTGATGTTACGTAACCCGTATCAACGTCTTTGAAATAGTAAATATCATTTGCACTACTGTTTACTGGTAGTCCAGCGTTTATAGGCTTCTCAAATTTAGAGGTGAACTCCGAATAAAACACATCGTATCCTCCAAAACCGTTGTGCCAAGACGAGGCAAAATAAAGACGTTTGGCTTCATTGTCCCACCAAGGAGTAATGTCGTTGTCAACCGTGTTGATCGTTTTTATCGCTCGGACTTTCCCGAATTCATTTCCGTTTCTTATAACACTATAGAACAAATCCAATCCACCTTTTGATTCTTCGCGGTCTGAGGCAAAAATTAGAACTTCCTTGCCATCAAATTCCGCGATGCAGGGCATAGTTGTATTTGCACCAGTTTCATTGATAATCTCACCAAGTGAATCGATATACTTCCATTGATTGTTGGAATACTGCGCAACCATGATTTTACATTTATAATTGTAGCCGCTTTCACTGCATTGACTATAATAAAATCGATTTCCATCTTCTGAAAAAGTTCCATTCCCAGAGTTGAATTTTTTCTCAAACAAGGCTTGAATCTTTTTAGATTGCTCAAACTCGGTGTTTTCCATTTCACTTTTATACAAGTTGGTATGGTATCCAGCTGTATAAACTTCTTCAGTTGCGCTTATAGAATCTGCGCGCAGGCTGGAAAATAATAATTGATTGTTGTAAATCCCATGACCAAATTCGGAGTTCTGCGTATTCACTGTTTCTGGAAGACGGTCGAATGAAACATTGGCGGTATCAATCGCAGAAGACTTCGCCCAAACTGTACTTTCAACTTCTTTTTTGGCTTTTAAATAGAGGTAGCTCTTTTTGTCTTTGTAGTATTTCTTTTTCGCTTTTTTGAAAGTCGCTAATGCAGCATCATATTTGCCGTTTTGCTTTTGCATTAACCCCCAATTCAATAAACTTGCTGGATAGATTTGAGCCGATTCTTTCTCATACACAATCGCGTAATAGTATTCTGCCTTGCGGTAATTTTTATAAGCTCTTTGTGTCTCAGCGTATTTCCAAATGATGTCAACCGAATTAGAGTCCAGCTCCATTGCCTTTTTATAGTATTGAATCGCATAGAAATAATCGCCTTTTTCGTATTGTTCTTGAGCGAAATCCAAGTACTTGCTTAGCATGTTTTGAGACATACTTGGCAAAGCAATAAACACGAAAAGGATGACTAGATATAATCTGGACATATTCGATGGATGATTTTTTTAGGTTTAAATCGATTCAAAATATACCGAACTGCAAATTCTATTCCTCCTCTCGCATTACTTGCTGGAACTAATTTTGAAAAGTTTATGTCGTAACTAATTCCAACAAAAAGAGATTGATAGTCCATTCCGACTGAAATATATGCCGCATCTCTATTTCTGTAGAAAAGCCCACCGTATAAAGCTCGGTATTCTCCTAATCTATTTACTAATGTATACTTGGCTCTAGCTCCAATAATGTTTTCTCGATACAACCCAATGCCTTTCGCTCCTTCGCCCTTTTTTCCTTGAACAGACAAGCTAATTGTAGGAAGAATGTCCCAGTCAAAATGTACTTTGAACAATCCTTCTCCAAATATATTTACGCGTATATCACGTCTGATAACATCATTGTAGAACCCTTGATTCGGCTTGTTTAAATTGAATAAACCAACGCCAGCGCTAAAATTGAATCGCTTGTCTCTATGGTATCGATATACGGCTCCAACTCCAATTGAAAAATTTGTCTTTTTATCAGAGGTAAGGAATTCACCCGTTGGAAGTCCAGGGTTAAATTGAATTCCATCGTATTGATTATCGAAGTAAAAATTATTGAACACCAGTTGGCGGTGATTCATCCCTAGATTGATTCCTGATCTCAATGTATGCACTGAATCAGAAGATAATTTTAGTAGGTATGAAATGTTCGCTTGGACTTCAGTTGTTCTAAATTTACCATCTCCAACTGCGTCATGAAATAACATTAATCCACCTGAGAGTGCTTTGTGCTTTAGCAATTTAGCATCGACTGTTGCATTGATTGTACTAAACGGAACAGTCACCCTTCTCCATTGATCTCTGTAGTTACCAACGAACCGAACATCACCGTTAAAATTACCAGCATTACCAGGATTTTGAAAAAGTGGATTGTCGTTGAATTGAGACCAATGAATGTCTTGTGCTCCCGAAAGGAAGGGCAGTATTAGCAAGGATAATAGATAGTAGACTTTCTTCAATGGTCAAGATTGAATCATGAAGATACGAAAAAAGGAATGTTAGCGCAACTAGTTACTTCGATTCTAAATACATAAGGAATATTACCAATCCGATAACGAACAATAAAAGGAAAAGCTTGGGATCGCGATAGAGTGGACGTTTGCCTCTTTTAACTACCTTTTCGTAGCTGTGGTGTAGGCGTGTAAAGTCCTTCTGGCGCTTGATTTGCTCGTCAGTTGGCGATAGCTTCTTTGGGTCTTTATTTAAAGTGAACTTTCTCATTTATTCTCTTTCCACATTTTACCTAATTTCTCTAATATTCTATAGGTTCTCATTTTAGCGTTAGCTTCTGTAATATCGTAAATTTCAGCGATTTCTTTAAAACTCATGGCTTGAAAAAAACGTAATTCAATCAAGTCTTGTTGTTCTGGCTTTAATCCATTGACGCATTCAACGAGCATTTCTTGCTGCTCAACCGACATTTGACTGGATAGATTTGCTTCTCCTGCCATATCTTGAAGTCGGTTTTCATCAATCGAAACGGAAATGTTCTTTTTCTCTTGCCTGAAAAACATTGCAACTTCGTTCTGAGCGATTCGGTAGAGCCAACTGCTAAAGGGAAATCCACGGTCTTCGTATTTCTCCAAATTCGCCATCGCTTTGATAAAAGTTTGCTGGGTTAAATCACCTGCAATATCCTCATTTCCACCTAGACGTTTAAACACGAAACGAAATATTTGGTCGAAGTAGCGATCGTACAAAACGCCGAAATACTTACTCTTCTTTTTCGCAAGAGCAATTATCTCAGATTCGTTTAATTCGCTAATTTTTTTCTTTCGAGCCAATGAATTCGATTTTGCTAGGATAATGGTCTAATTCGGAAAAGTAACACTTTTATAGATTAGATTTCTCGATCAGTTCACCTTTTCGAATAATCTAGGGATCGAACAGTCAAGAAGTCAGCCGCGTAATGAAACGAGAAGTCGATTTATGGCGTACTCAATGAAACTGGAATAATTTTTCCATTCATCCATTGGTGTGCATTTAGTGAAAAGTCAACAATGTATTCCGCCATTTTTTCAGCAGAAACAGGTGCTTGATAGCCAGGGAAAGCTTCTTCTAACATTTCTGTTTGAGCCGCACCAAGCGCTAAGCAATTCATTTTTATTTTGCTGTCTTTGTATTCCTCTGCGAACAATTCGGTAAAACTACACAGCGCCGCTTTTGAAGTGGAGTAGGCTGTCAGCCCCGAGAATTTAACGCTTCCTTGAAATCCTCCAACAGAGCTAATGTTCACAATGTGACCGGAGTTCATTTTACCAAGAGCCGCTTGAACAGTTTCCATTACGGAAATAACATTCACACTATAACAGTCATCGAAATCCTCTCGGGTTAATTCTGTGAAGGGCTTATTTACAAGAAGTCCAGCGTTGTTGATCAAGATGTCAATTGAATCTAATTCAGCAAAGATTGCGGAACATTTTGAACGAACATCTTTTGTGTTCAAGTCGAGTGCGTGGCATTTAACGTTATCATACTTAGAAAATGCGGCGTTCATTTTATTGACATTTCTAGACAATGCTAAAATCTTATTGGTGGTATCCGAAGCGAATAAATCCACCATCGCTTTTCCAATTCCTCGGCTGGCACCTACAACGACAATTGTTTTAGGCTTCATCGTAATTCACTATTAATGATTCACTAGATGCGTGCGATTGACACGTCAAAATAAAACCTTCTTCAGTTTCAGAATCCGTCAATGAATAATTCAATTTCATTGAAACTTTACCCTCAATTACTTTCGCTTTGCATGTGCTGCAAACACCACCTTTACATGAGTAAGGAGCATCAACTCCATTCTTAATTGCAGAATCTAAAACGTTTTGATTGGGTGACATTTCAAATGTTGTCTCATCTCCATCAATAATAATAGTGACATTTGATGTCCCGTCAAAGGAAGCGTTTTCTGGTTTTATTTCCGACTTCATCAAAACCGGATCTGTAAAGAGTTCGTAGTGCACTTTATCATCAGAAACACCGAACTCTTTCAAAGTATCTGCAGCGTCTTTAATTAATTGCTCAGGCCCACACATCAAAAATGCATCCGACTTAAGAATGTCCAAATTGGATTTGATCAAAGCCGTAAAAGATGCTTTGTCGATTCTTCCCTTTTCAAATCCATCTTTGCTTTCTTGACTTAAATAATAAGTTGTAGAAGTATTTTGTAATGCATCAAGATCGCTTTTGAAAATTACAGATTCCTCCGTTTTACTTCCGTAAAGCAATTGCATTTTAGCACCTTTGGTTTCAATGTCCTTTGCAATAGACATGATTGGTGTGATTCCGCTTCCCGCAGCAATTGCAACAACTTTGTTTGCAGAACTAGGGCGAACAAAACCACCTTCTGGAACTGAAACGAATACTGAAGTTTCTGCCGCAGCAACTTCATTGAACCAAACTGAAACCGTTCCGTTTTGAACTTTCTTTACTGCAACAGCCAAAGGTTCGCCTTTTCCACTGCAAATTGAATACGATCTTCTGTGCTCTTTGCCATTAATGGTAATTGCAAAATTTATGTATTGACCAGGAACATAAGAAAATGCCGAAGTCAAATTACTTGGGATCTCTAATTCTATTTTCACTGTGTCGGGAGCAACTTTCGTAACTGCCTTAATTGCGATTGAATGAAAACCACGTGGAGCTTTATTCGAATCTGATTTACTAAATAACTTTTTAAACAATGCCATACTTATTCGTCAAATGAAACTATTAATTTATCACTAGTGGGGTGCGCTTGGCACGTTAGAATGAAACCCTCTGCAACCTCGTCCGGTTCAAGAGAATAGTTAACATCCATTATTGCCGTCCCTTCTATAATTTTTGCTTTACATGTGCAGCAAACGCCACCTTTACATGCATAAGGCACATCTCCGCCCGCCGCTTGTGCAGCATCAAGAATATTCATACCTCCAGAAGAAAGATTTAATTCAATTTCCTCATCATCGATTACAACGATAACGTTCGCATCAATTTTAGGTTCATTTGTGGGAAATTCGATTTTCTTTTCTGAGGAAGGCGTTGTAAATAATTCGAAATGAATTTTCGAAGCATCAACTCCTTTTTCTGTCATACTGTTTTTTACAGCATGAATCATTTGTTCTGGTCCACAAACGTAAACACCTTCAATATCGACTCCTTTTAATAAGCCGTCAAATAATTCATCAGCTTTTTCCTTATCAATTCTTCCTTTTTGCAAAGGATTTCCAAGGCTTTCTCTCGACAATACATGTACAACTCTCAATCGATTCATGTATTGATTTTTCAAGGCCTCAATTTCTTCTCTGAAAATGATTGATGCGAATCCTTTGTTTCCATAAAACAATGTTACATCGCTGTTTGGCTCTTCGTGTAAAGCGGATTTAGCAATTGAGAAAATAGGTGTTACTCCACTACCTGCTGCGAAAAGAACGTAGCTTTTACTGTTATTTGAATCTGTTGTCAATGCAAAATTTCCAGAGGGCGTCATTACGTCTACAGACATCCCAACTTTTAAGTCGTTGTTCGCATACGTACTGAACTTACCATTAGGAACTTGTTTGACTGCAACGCGCAATTCGTTTTCAAAAGGAGATGAACAAAGTGAGTATGATCGTCGTGTATCTTCATTATTTATATCTTTTCGGAGCGTCAAGTATTGTCCCGATTTGAATTTATAATTATCGCTCAGTTCAGAAGGAACATCAAATGCAATTGAGACAGTATCTTCGGTCTCGTTAATTATATCGTTGACAACTAAAGAATGAAAAGTTGGTTTCATATTATTGAAATGAATCTTTCGGCAAAGGTACTCATTTTTCTTTTTCTAACCTTTGGTTTTTTACTTGAAACCTGTTTTGTTCAAGTGAAAATGTCATGGTGATTCCGTATATTTGTTTTAGAATTATTAAGTATGAAGAAAGAACAAGATATTTCGGAGCTTGAAAGAAAATTTCAAGAAAAAATAGATCAAGACATAAAGATAGAGCCAAAGGATTGGATGCCTGACAACTATCGAAAGACATTGATCCGACAGATTTCACAGCATGCGCATTCTGAAGTTGTTGGAATGTTGCCTGAAGGAAATTGGATTACACGCGCTCCAAATCTTAGAAGAAAAGCGGTGCTTCTTGCAAAGGTACAAGATGAGGCAGGACATGGATTGTATTTATATAGTGCGACTGAAACATTAGGTGCTGATAGAGAGGATTGTATTGATGATTTACATTCTGGAAAAGCCAAATATTCATCTATTTTCAACTACCCAACGTTAACTTGGGCGGATATGGGAGCAGTTGGATGGCTTGTTGATGGAGCGGCAATAATGAATCAAGTTCCATTGTGCAGATGTTCTTATGGGCCTTATGCAAGAGCGATGGTTAAAGTATGTAAAGAGGAATCATTTCATCAGCGTCAAGGGTATGAAATAATGATGGCTTTGGCGGCTGGATCGGTTGAACAAAAGGAAATGGCTCAAGATGCGTTGAATCGTTTTTGGTGGCCTTCATTGATGATGTTCGGACCTCCAGATGAGGATTCTAAACATACGAAACAGTCAATGGACTGGAGAATCAAACGCCACTCAAATGATGAATTGCGTCAGATGATGGTTGATATTACGGTTCCTCAAGCAGAAGCGATAGGACTTACTATTCCAGATGCAAATTTGAAATGGAACGAAGAAAAAGGAGGCTACGATTACGGAGAAATTGACTGGGATGAATTCTGGAATGTTGTCAAAGGAAACGGACCTTGCAATAAAGATAGAATTGATACGCGTAGAAAAGCGAAAGAAAACGGTGCTTGGGTAAGAGAAGCAGCGAATGCACACGCGGAAAAAAGAAAAGCTAGAAAACTTAGAAGAGCATCATAAGAAATATATTATGGCGAATAAAGAATGGCCCCTTTGGGAGGTTTTTATCAGAAGTAAACAAGGGTTAAGTCACAAGCACGTTGGAAGTCTAAGAGCCTCTGATGAAGTAATGGCGATTGAAAACGCTAGAGATGTTTACACGCGACGTTCGGAAGGAATTAGTATTTGGGTTATAGAATCATCCAATGTTTTTGCATCGAGTCCAGACAATGCTGATTCGTTATACGACCCTGCTAATAGCAAGGTTTACCGTCATCCAACATTTTACGATGTACCGGATGGAATTGAACACATGTAATAATTGCGCTAATTAGTATGAATTCATTATTTGAATACCTAATTCGTTTAGGAGATGATAGTTTGATTTTAGGACATAGATTGTCTGAATGGTGCGGGCACGGTCCGGTTCTCGAAGAAGATATCGCTATGACGAACATTTCTTTGGATTTAATTGGTCAGACTACATCAATCTTTGAATACGCCGGAAAAGTTGAAGGAAAAGGAAGATCCGAAGATGATATCGCTTTTTTAAGATATCAGAAGGATTACAAGAATTTACTTTTGGTTGAACGACCAAACGGTGATTTTGGGGTAACAATGATGCGTCAATTCTTATTCGATGCATTTAGAAAACCTCTTTTCGAAAGATTGGTAAACTCTTCAGATGCGCAACTTTCGGCTATTGCAGCGAAGTCATTAAAAGAAACGATTTATCACTTGCGTCATTCTTCTGAGTGGATTATCCGCTTAGGCGATGGAACTGAGGAGTCGCATCAAAGAATACAAGATGCTTTGGATGAGCTTTGGAAATACACCGCTGAGATGTTTGTTGAAGACGAAGTAGACGAAAGCTTATTGGCAGATGGAATTCTTCCTTCAATGAAAGCTTTGAAAGAAGAGTGGATGGCGACTGTTAGTTCTGTTCTTGAACAAGCAACCTTGACAATTCCAACAAATAATTGGGAGCAGCACGGTGGAAGAAACGGAAAGCATTCTGAGCATTTAGGATTTATCTTAACGGAACTGCAATACATGCAACGTGCGTATCCAGGAATGGAATGGTAAGCGAAAGATAAAACGAGCGTTTTGTTCTGATAACTATCGTGAAATAATTGAAACTCACGCATATGTATTCAAAAGTGAACTTGTATGGTATCAACTGATCAAATTAGGCAATACATGGAAGAGGTCTTCGATCCGGAAGTTCCTGTTCTTACAATTGTCGACCTCGGAGTTCTGCGTAAAGTCGAAGTTATCAGAGATACTGTTAAGATTACAATTACCCCAACATATAGTGGCTGCCCAGCCATGAAGCGAATCGAAGACGATATTGTCGAACTTTTGAAAGAAAAAGGGATAGATAAAGTAGAGGTTGATTTGGTATTGTCTCCGGCTTGGACTACAGATTGGCTTTCTGCAGAAGGAAGGGTTAAACTGAAAGAATACGGAATTGCACCGCCAGAAAATGAAATGGACAAAAGTGTTCTGTTCGCAGAGCCCACAATTGTCCCTTGTCCAAAATGTGATTCAAGAGACACTAAACTCGTTAGTCAGTTTGGAAGTACAGCTTGCAAGGCCCATTATCAATGCAATACGTGTTTAGAGCCATATGATTATTTCAAATGCTTGAAGTAATTCTACAATGAAAAGTTTCTCATTTTATCTTATTTTATTGTTGGCTATGTCTTGCGCTTCTGAAGCATCGGATTCTTCTAAACCGAAAGATGAGAATGAAAAATTCCCGAAGGTCAACTTAAAGGATTACAAGACTGTAAAATTCGAAGAAGAATTTGAAATCTTGATATTAAAAGAACTCACTTTATCTTCAAAAGAAAGTGATAAGGCCATTTTGGGATACAGTCATCTTTCCAAAGAGAAGCATGTTTATATCGAAAAAGAGTTGGTGGCGCATTATTCTAAAAGCCTGAAAGCTCGAAATATTAGTCCTAAATCTATTCTTGAATCATTTGCTAAAGAACATTTGAATGACTTTAAACGTGTTTTGAAACAATCAACAGAATCAAAGTTCGAAAAAAGTAAAGTTGGAAAATTAGATTGTCTGAGATCGAGTTTCGATGGGGATAGTTATGGATTTCCAAGGACGAAGTATTTTTCGGTTCGCTATTTTATAACGGATGCGTTCATTTATACGTTTATGACATGGACAGTCTCAGCATCGAAAAAGGCGTTTAGCGACGAAAGTCTCGCGATGGGCCTGTCTTTAAAGACGATTTAATTATCCAAAAAACAATTACCAATCCAGCAAACCTCTTTCGATCATTCTTAGGGTTTTCAGGGTAATAACTCGTTCCTTCAATAGAAACATTCAGCACAATTGGCCAGCTTGATGAGAACTTAATTTTAATGTTTCCAAGAACTGAATCCTCGAAGTAAAATCCACTTTTAAGCTCTGTCGGACGTGCAATAGTCGTGATCAAAAGGCGGTCAAAGTAGACTTTTGCATTTTTGAAGCTGTCTCCCAAGTCAAATAGATAGATTTGTTTGGTTCATTTGGGAGGCTATATCTTTTCGAAAATGTGCTCATCGTTCTTGGTGGTTCTAATTGTTGAATAGCGATAAATGTAGCGAATTCATCATCAAAAACTACACGCAGAGTTACGTGGTTTAAGTTAATTTCAAAAAAAAAAGGCATTGCTCTCGCAATGCCTTTATAAAAATTGAATGCTATTCTTATCCTAAGAACGGATATCTATAATCCGATGCAGGAATAAACGTTTCCTTAGTCGTTCTTGGAGAAACCCAACGAAGTAAGTTCATTGGTGATCCTGCTTTGTCATTTGTTCCTGAACCTCTTGCTCCACCGAACGGTTGTTGTCCAACTACAGCTCCTGTTGGTTTGTCATTGATATAGAAGTTTCCAGCAGCATATTCAAGCTTTTTCATTGCATGATCAATCGCGTATCTATCATTCGAAATGATTGATCCTGTCAAGGCGTAATCAGAAGTTGAATCAACTAAATCTAATGTTGTGTCAAAATCATCTTGTTCGTAAACATAGATTGTCATGACAGGACCGAAAATTTCTTCGCATAACGTTCTGAATTTTGGATTTGTAGTAACAACTACAGTCGGCTCAATAAAGTAACCTACTGATTTATCATACCCACCTCCAATAATTATTTCAGCGTCATCTTGCTTCTTAACAAAATCAATATAAGATGCGATATTATCAAATGATTTTTCATCGATAACGGCATTAATAAAGTTTGAAGTGTCTTCTGGGGAACCTATTTTGAATGAGTTCACCTGTTCGATGATAATTGACTTAACATCATCCCAAATATTGTTTGGAACATATGCTCTAGATGACGCAGAACACTTTTGACCTTGGAACTCGAAAGACCCTCTTGTAATTGCCGTAGCAACTTGTGCAGGATCTGATGATTTATGAACCATGATAAAATCTTTACCGCCTGTTTCACCAACAACTCTTGGGTAGCTCTTATAGTTTCCAATGTTATTTCCAATCTCTTTCCATAAGTGTCTAAATACACCCGTTGATCCTGTAAAGTGCAACCCACCGAAGTCTCTATGTTTAAAAACAACATCACCAGCAACCGGTCCGTCAACAGTAACCAAATTGATAACTCCGTCTGGCAATCCAGCAGCTTTAAACAATTCCATGATTACTTGAGCAGAATACATTTGAGTTTCAGCCGGCTTCCATACAATTGTGTTCCCCATCATTGCTGGAGCAGCACATAAGTTTGCACAAATTGAAGTGAAGTTGAACGGAGTAATAGCAAATACAAACCCTTCTAGTGGGCGGTAATCCAGTCTGTTCCACATTCCTGGAAGTGAATCTGGCTGTTCGCTATAAATTTGTGTAATGTATTGAACGTTGAATTTGAAAAAATCAATTAATTCGCATGCCGCATCAATTTCTGCTTGAAACACATTTTTAGATTGTGCCAACATTGTTGAAGCGTTCATTTTATCTCTGAATGGACCTGCCAATAAATCAGCAGCCTTTAAAAAGATAGCAGCACGATGTTCCCAGGGAAGATTTGCCCAGTCTTTTTTAGCGGCCATTGCAGCATCGATAGCATCATTCACATGTGAAGCATCACCATAATTAAAATGACCCAAAACCTTACCGTGTTCATGCGGAGGATTCATTGGCATTTTATTATTTGTACGAACTTCTTTACCACCAATGTACATTGGTACATCGATAGGCTCTTGATTGTACATCTTTTTGTACGTATCAATTAAGTTTGTATGTTCTGAAGTACCAGGTGCATAAGCCCTTACTGGCTCGTTTACAGCAGCAGGAACTTTATTAAGTGCGTTTGACATATTTATTTATTTTGTTGTAAAAGTAACGATTGTTGTTTATCCTTGCAACGTCTATCAGACATAACCACTATGAGGAAAATTCAGATTTATTCACTGCTGCTTTTTGCCACGTTTTTTATTTCGCAATCTTCCTGCGCACAGACTAGTTATTCTGAATTTTTAAGTGAAGATGATATCCATCGCAAGACTGAATTAGGCTTGGAGTTGTGGAATATATATTTGAGGTCAGATATGGATTCAGTAAAAGTTGTTGCCATTGAATTATTGATGGACGCTTCTGAAAAGAAAAATGAATTCGCAAGAGCAGTTGGGACTAGAATTCTTGGAAGTCATCTATTTCGATCAGGTAAAATTGATCAAGGAATTAAATATATGATTTCGTCGCGAGAATATTTTGAAAGGAATGAAGATTATATTACTTCCTCGGAAATTTATAACGAAGTTGGTCACGCACTGTTCTTGAAAGGTGAATTTGATGAAGCTATTGTTTCTTTCCGGAAATCAATTCAATTCGGAAAAAAATCCACGGATCCAACTGCTGAATTTAATGGTGAAATGGGAATGGGACGGTGCTATATTTCTAGGGGTGATACTTCAATTGGTTTAGGAATAATTAATAATTACCGCCGACTTTCGTTAGAACATGGGAAATATGAAGCTGTAGCAGATGCTCTAGCGACATTGGCGCAAGTTGCGGATGATGGTGGAAATGTAACCTTAGCGAATCAATATTATTTTAGGAGTTTGAGCTCTAGTAAAAAATCCAAATCAAAAATTCATATCAGCCACTCTTATGCGAACATGGGAATTTTGAAGTTTAATAACTCAGATTTTGATTCCTCTCTTTATTATTTCAATGCTTCTCTGAAACTGAGAAAAGAATTAAATAATCCAAAAGGAATTATAGAAGGGTATTACAATCTTGGATTCTTCTACGCATCCTTAGAGAAATATGATCTCGCTCTTGAAAACTTGATTACATCGAGAGAATTGGCGAGTGAAAATGGGTTCTTATCCGATGAGATTGACGCAATCACGGATATGATAGATATTTATTCGAATATTAGTGATAGCATTAAGATGAACATTGTGATGGGAGAGAAGTCAATCTTGGAAAAGCAATTGAAAAATCAAAAAGGACTCGATGATGAAATCATTAATTCAATTGACTTGAACTTTAAAGTAAAGTCAGATAAAACAGAACGGGAAGTAAACAAAGGTATCGGCTGGAAAGAATTAACAATTGGGATTTTAATTCTAGCACTAGCTGTTTTTTTTTGGACGGAAAGAAAACGAATCAATTAAGCTTAAAAGGATATTCTAATAGAAAAGTTGGCACAAAAACTTGGAATGTTTCACCATCGATAAGGTTCTTAAAGGTGTAAAACCCTTTCATCATTCCCAATTCAGAATTCAAGTCAGCACCGCTTGTATACATAAATCTCTCTTCAGATTTTAGGATGGGTTGTTCTCCAACGACACCAGCTCCAGATATGTAACGAGATTCACTCAAAGAATCAAAAATATACCAGTCACGTGAAATTAATTGAACATCAAAATTATTTGTGTTCTCAATTTCAATCATGTAATTATAAAAATACTGAGAGTCAGTAACTTCCGACAAGTCCTTTCTGAACTTAGCCTTCACTGATATTTGAATTCCTGATGTTGTTAATGTGCTCATACTGCAATCACCTTGGTATAAAGATAGTAAAAATGCTATTCCATTCCATTCTATTAATCAATTATAAGACGTAGAACCTTATCAATTGATTGGTTGAATAGCTTAATTTAGAATCATTCTAAATTAAGCTATTTTGTATCAACCAAAACTTCTTATTAATCTATATGAGTATGAATTTTCTATTTTTGCGGTTGTATTAACAAAACGCTGTAATGCATGTCTAAAACAGTAAGGCTTAGAAAGGGATTGGATATCAGACTTATAGGTGCAGCTAGCAAGGTGAGAACCGAAGCGCAAGTGCCTAAGACAGTATCCATTAGACCCGCAGATTTCCACGGTATGACCCCAAAAATGCTTCTCAAAGAAGGAGAGCAAGTGAAAATAGGTGATATTGTATTCCAAGATAAATATAGCGACACAATCAAGTATGCTTCTCCAGTTAATGGGACGTTAAAAGCAATTGTTCGTGGAGCGAAGAGAAAAATTGAAGAGATTGTTATCTCTGCAGATGCAACTCAAGATTTTGATGGAGGAACACCAATCGATTATGCTTCACTTTCAGGTGAGGAAGTGAAGAGCACAATGTTAGCTGCTGGTCTTTGGCCATTTGTTAGACAACGTCCTCTTGATGTGGTTGCTGATCCGAAGAATGAACCAAAAGCAATTTTCGTTTCTGCCTTTGACAGTTCACCATTAGCTCCAGACTTTGATTTCGTAGTGCACGGAAAAGAAAAAGAATTCCAAGCAGGACTTGATGCAATTTCAAAATTGACAACTGGAAAGGTGCATCTTACATTGAACGGTAAGTCTCCAGCAGATGCAACTTTTAAAGAGGCAAAAGGAGTTCAGATCAATACGATTGTTGGAAAACACCCAGCGGGAAACGTTGGGACACAAATCCACCACGTTGACCCTATCAATAAAGGTGAATTCGTTTGGACATTGAACGCTCAAGATGTTGCAATTATTGGTCGGTATTTTTTGACTGGTAAGTACAATGCAAAAAGAACAATCGCATTAACTGGTTCTGAAATTAAAGATCCCCAATACATCGATACGATTATCGGGGCGAATGTTGCAGATATTTTAAAAGGAAAAATTACAGGAGACAATGTTCGCGTAATTAGCGGTAACGTTTTAACTGGAAATAAAATTGAACAAGATGGGCACTTAGGTTTCTATCACAACCAAATTACAGTTATTCCTGAAGGAGATCAGTTGAAATTCTTTTTAACGAAAGGATGGTTGGGACCTGGATTTGACAAATTCTCAAATTCTAGATTATTTCCAACTTTCTTAATAGCTAATAAAAAATTCAGACTAGATACAAATCTGAATGGTGAAGAAAGAGCTTTTGTAGTTACAGGTGAACTAGATAAAGTATTCCCATTTGATATTTTACCAATGCAGTTGGTTAAAGCGGCTATAACAAATGACATTGATGGAATGGAAAACCTCGGTATTTATGAGGTAGCACCAGAAGATTTCGCATTGTGTGAATATGTGTGTACATCAAAAATCGATATTCAGGATAAAATCCGTCAAGGACTTGACGTGATTGCAGAAGAATGTATGTAATTACTAAAATTCGAATTCAGTGAAGTTTTTAGAAAATATAGTTAATAAAATGGAACCTAAGTTTTCCAAAGGAGGAAAACTTGAGAAATGGAATCCAGTATTCGAGTCATTCATTACTTTGGCTTTTACGCCAAAGCATACGACTAAGTTGGGATCGCACATTCGTGATGGTGTTGATTTGAAAAGGACGATGATTACCGTTATTATTGCAATGGTTCCAGCGTTGTTATTTGGGATTTACAATACGGGGCACTGGCAAATGGTCGCTTCATCTGGAAATCTTGATCTTGCTTATGGAGCAATGTTTTGGGGTAAAGTAATTGCCGGAGCGGCAGTCGTACTTCCTTTAATTATCGTTTCATATGGTGTTGGACTTGGAATTGAGTTCATTTTTGCCATGAGAAGAGGCCATCCATTACATGAAGGATTCTTAGTTTCAGGAATGTTGATCCCATTGATTATGCCTGCCGATGTCCCTTTGTGGATGGTTGGTGTGGCAACAGCTTTTGCCGTTATCATCGGTAAAGAAATCTTTGGAGGAACAGGAATGAATATTCTGAATATTGCCTTGACAGCAAGAGCATTTTTGTTCTTTGCATATCCAACTTCTATGTCGGGAGACAAAGTTTGGATGTCAGGTCAAGAAGCAGATGGTATGTCTGGAGCTACTGCACTTGGTGATTTAGCTTCCTTTATGACACCAGATGCGGTTCTTAGAGGTGAAACGCTTGAGGCAGGTTCCAACGTCATGGATAAGTTTACATCAGAGTATACTCTATATGATTCGTTTATGGGATTCATCCCAGGATCAATTGGTGAGACTTCAACCTTTGCTATTTTAATTGGTGCAGCAATATTATTAATAACGGGAGTTGGTTCCCTCAGAATCATTGCTTCTTTCTTTGCAGGTGGTTTCCTAATGGGAGTTATCTTGAATGCAGCAGGTGGAGCTTATTTAGATCTTCCTCCATTGTATCATTTAGTAATAGGTGGGTTTGCATTTGGTGCAGTGTTTATGGCGACTGATCCGGTATCAGCTGCTCAGACCGCCAACGGTAAGATCATCTACGGATTACTCGGTGGTATGATTTCGATTGTAATTCGTGTTCTAAACCCAGCCTATCCAGAAGGGGTGTTTTTGGCCATTCTATTTATGAACGTAATGGCACCTATTATTGATCATTATGTGATTGCATCAAACATTAAGAAACGACTAAAACGAGTTAAAACCGTATAATTATGGCAATTAATAAAGACAGTAACGGCTATACGTTCACCTTTGCGATTACTCTTGTTGTTACAGTAGGAACAATCCTTGCGTTGTTAGCAGCAGGGCTGAAAGATCGACAAGATCGAAACGAAGAAGTCAAAAAGCAGCTTGATATTTTATCTGCAATATTGGACGTTGATAAGAAGAAAATCGATCGTTCAAATGCAGAAGAGAATTTCAAGAAATTCGTCGACCTTGATAAGGCTATTGTACTTAATAACAAAGGTGAGGTGTTGGAAGGAATTTACGATATCAAAGGAAATGTGGTTGAAGGAAAAGCTTTCGATGTTGATATTCGTAAAGAATTCAAAGATAAAAAGAGAAATGCTAAACATAGAAATTATCCTTTGTTTTTAGGTGAAGATGAAAAAGGGAAGACTGTTTACGTAATGCCACTTATTGGTAATGGACTTTGGGGACCAATTTGGGGAAATATTTGCCTAGGTGCTGATATGAATACCATTAAGGGAGCTTCATTTGGACATAAAGGAGAAACACCTGGATTAGGAGCAGAGATTACTCAAAATTTCTTTATAAATGGATGGGTCGGAGAAAAAATCACAACTGAGGATTACTCTTTTGCTCCATTTAAAGTGGTCAAAGACAATTCCGGAGCTACAGCCGATTCTAAGGTGGATGGAATTACAGGAGGAACAATTACTTCAAAAGGAGTTGAGGAAATGGCGAATCGTTGTTTGGAAGTATACGTTTCATACTTCAATAACTTGAAAACAAAATAGAGATGAGCGAAGGAATAGAAAATAAAAAAGTTCCAAGAGAGCCGTTGTTCTCTAAAAAGAACAAGAAATTGGTTACTGAACCATTAGCAGATAATAATCCAGTAACAATTCAAGTATTGGGAATTTGTTCCGCACTTGCAATTACTGTTCAGGTTGAGCAAGGTGTTGTAATGGGGGGGGCAGTGCTTTTCGTATTGGTACTTGGTAACTTGATTATCTCATTGTTGAGAAATTTAATTCCATCACGTATTCGTATTATCGTTCAATTGGTAGTCGTTGCAGCATTGGTAATTATCGTAAATGAAGTACTTAAAGCTTTCTTACCTGATGTCTCCGAGAAACTCTCTGTTTTTGTCGGGTTGATCATAACGAACTGTATTATTATGGGACGTTTTGAAGCTTTCGCCATGGCAAACAAACCTTGGCCTTCTATTATGGATGGAATTGGAAACGGATTGGGTTATGCTGGATTACTTATTCTAGTAGCTGTCTTTAGAGAGTTGTTCGGGTCAGGTTCGCTATACGGTGTTAAATTATTGGGAAGTAATATACCTGGTGAAGAATGGGGATTGTATACGATGGGGTATGTGAACAACAACATGATGATCTTGCCTCCAATGGCATTGATTATAGTTGGAATCATTATTTGGGTTCAACGTTCTCGTAATAAATCATTAATCGAACAGCATTAAGCCTTCAGATAATTATCTGAATTAAAAATTAGATTATGGAAACTACATTAGATATATTCATAAAAGCCATCTTCTCGGAGAATATGATTTTTGCTTACTTCCTTGGGATGTGTTCATACCTCGCAGTATCAAAAACGGTTAAGACAGCAGTTGGTCTTGGAGCAGCAGTAATATTCGTATTGGTTGTTACTGTTCCAGTAAACTATTTATTGGAAAATTACTTATTGAAAGAAGGAGCATTAGAATGGTTGAACCCTGCTTGGGCAGATATCGATTTAAGCTTTTTATCTTTCATCATGTTCATTGCTGTTGTAGCATCAATCGTTCAGTTGGTTGAAATGCTGGTAGAGAAATTTGCTCCTGCACTTTATGGAGCACTTGGGATTTTTCTTCCACTTATCGCAGTAAACTGTTCTATTCTTGGTGGCGCATTGTTTATGCAAGACCGTCAGTACTCAACAATAGGAGATGCGACAGCATTCTCTTTAGGATCAGGTATTGGATGGTTTATTGCAATTGTTGCAATTGCTGCTATTAGAGAAAAAATTCGTTACTCGAACGTCCCAGCTCCGCTAAGGGGATTAGGGATTACTTTTATCATAACGGGATTAATGGGAATGGCTTTCATGAGCTTCTCCGGAATTAAATATGCTGATGATTCTAAGAAGAAGGCTAAAGTAAATGTAGCTGATCCAAATACAAACAGTTCAATTACTGTGGATCCAGGAAACACCTTGAATGCTGCCGTTGGTAATACTAATATTATTAATAAAGAAGATTAGAAATGGGATTAACATTAGGATTAACGTTAGGAGTTTTCTTACTCGTAGTTTTGGTACTTGTTGCCATGCTATTGTTTGTAAAAGCAAAATTATCTCCAGCAGGTAAAATCACGATTGATATTAACGGAGGAGAAAGAATTATTGAAGTTGATGGTGGTTCAACTCTTTTGAGTACGCTAAGTAACAATGGAATATTTTTACCATCCGCATGCGGTGGAGGGGGGACTTGTGTTCAATGTACATGCCATGTTCTTGAAGGTGGCGGGGGTATTCTTCCTACGGAGGAACCACACTTCTCAAGAAAAGAGATCGCAGCGCACATGCGTTTGGGATGTCAAGTGAAGGTGAAAGAGAATATGAAGATCGAAGTTGAAGAAGAAATTCTTGGAATTAAAGAATGGGAAGCGAAAGTAGTCTCAAACTATAATGTTGCAACATTCATTAAAGAATTCATCGTGGAGATTCCAGAAGACATGGATTACAAAGCAGGTGGATATATCCAAATTAAGATTCCTGTTTGTGAAACTAAGTTTACGGACATGGATGTTTCAGCCCATCCTTTAGATCACCCTGGAGAACCAAATAAATTTAAAGCTGATTGGGACAAGTTTGGTCTTTGGCCACTTGTTATGAAGAATGACGAAGAAGTAGTTCGTGCATATTCAATGGCATCTTATCCGGCTGAAGGAAGAAAAATTATGTTGAACGTTCGTGTTGCGACTCCACCTTGGGATCGTGATAGAAATGCTTGGATGAATGTTAATCCTGGCGTTGCATCGTCTTATATCTTCAACCTTAAAGAAGGAGATCCAGCAATTATCTCAGGACCTTATGGAGAATTCTTCATTAATGAGTCTGACTCTGAAATGTTATACATTGGTGGTGGTGCAGGGATGGCTCCTATGCGTTCTCATTTGTATGAGTTATTCAGAACGCTAAAGACAGGTAGAAAAGTGAGTTATTGGTACGGTGGACGTTCAAGAGCTGAATTGTTCTATATTCACTACTTCCGTGATTTAGAAAAAGATTTTCCTAATTTCAAATTCTATTTGGTATTGTCTGATGCTTTGGAATCTGATAACTGGGTGAATAAAAAGAGTACTGATGATCCTGAAGGTGATGGATTTACAGGATTCGTTCATCAAGTTGTTATTGACGAGTACTTATCAAAGCACGAGGCACCGGAAGATATTGAATTCTATTTCTGTGGTCCTCCAATGATGAATCAAGCGGTTCTGAACATGTGCGACGAGTGGGGAGTACCTGAAGAAAGCGTTCGTTTTGACGATTTCGGTGGATAATTCCATATTATATTTGTAAATTGAATCCCTTTAGGCCATGCTTAGAGGGGTTTTTTTATCCGTCAACACTGGGTTTTAACAAAAAATTAAAGATTGGCATATAATTTGCTTTTGTTTTAGCGGACTTAAATTATACACTATGAAACATTCACACATTATATTGACTTCATTACTGGTTCTTTTAGCATTGAACTCGTCAGCGCAGAAAAGCGCCAATTTCGAAAGAGACTACGAGCCTATTCGAAATGAATTGAAAAGTTGGGACGGCGTTAGAGGCGCTTGGCTAGCTGATAATCTTCCTGCGGTTGTTAATCAACAACCTGTTGGAGTAAGAAATTTTCCAGAGAATATGACACCACACCAAGTGTTATCACTGGTTCCAAAACCTACTTTAAATAGGATGGAAACGACTATTGCAGCGCACCGTTCAGATCCAGTAGATGGAGCTTTCTGGACTGAGATGAACTCAGTGGTTTCAAATGTATCATGTGCCCCTACATTAGGAAGGTCTTATGGTGACCCGCACTTACAATCTTACGATGGAGAACGTTTTTCTTTCCAAACTGTTGGTGAGTTTGTTTTGACAAAATCAAATGATTCTAAAATGGAAGTGCAATCGCGACAAAGAGCGGTTCGTGATGATTTCTCATTAAATACAGCACTTGCAATGAATGTTGGAGGTGATAGAGTTTGTTTATATGCAGAAGATCATCCAGATGGAAATACAACAACACCCGTTCGTTTAAACGGACAACCTTTAAATATCGGAACGAAGCCTTATTTCTTACCAAACGGTGGCGTTATTACAATGTCTGGAGGTACTTATCTTGTTGATTGGCCAACGGGCGAGTCTGTAACGGCTAAGCCTGGCAGAACTGCGGGAGTTTCCTTTTATAATGTTGGCGTAAGCGTTAACACATGTACTCGCAATTATTCAGGAGTATTAGGAAATGCAAATGGAATTCGAAGAGATGATTTTGATGCTCCTGGTGTTTCAGCTCCAATTCGTTTTTTCCCATCAAGTAATGCTGGTATGGCTAGAGATATTGAAAAGCAAAGACTGAATTACTTAGCAAAAGATTTCGCGGACCTTCATAGAATTACACAAGCAACTTCATTGTTTGACTACGGAATGGGACAATCTACTTTTTCATTTACCGATAGAAGTTTCCCGAGATTTCACAGAAGTGTTCGTGATTTAGATCAAGAAAGAAGAAACCGTGCAATAAGAAATTGTGAAAGAGGTGGCGTTTTACCTGCTGATATGAATAGTTGTGTTTATGATAATGCCTATTTGGATATTCCGCCATGCGTTGCACCGACACCTCCGCCAGCAGTTGATCCTGGAACAATTACTCCTGTTCGTGAGCCAATTGTAAATGATAATCCAGAGCCACCAGTTAGAACACCGTCTACACGACCAACGAGAATTCCAACTCCATCAGGAGGAGGAACTCCGATTGTTAAAGGAGAGAATGGTAACGAAACTGGAACACCTACAGGAACTGTTAAAGGAAATGGAGCACAGCCAAAATCTCCAGAAACTACAACTCCAACAACTAGACCGACGCCAACATCAACACGTCAACCTACGACTAGACCAACACCTCGTCCAAGACCGACTCCAACACCAACGTCGCGTCCTGCACCGAGACCAACTCCTAGACCGATGACACGTCCTGCCCCGAGACCCACTCCTAGACCAACGACACGTCCTACCCCGAAGCCAAGGCCTTCAGCACCTAAGCCCCGCTCAGGTAGAGGGTAAAAAATTTAAAAGCCATTTGAACTTGTTCAAGTGGCTTTTTTCTGGTCTCTAACTTCAACTCTTTTTAGAACGTATGCAATTTATTACTTAATTTCACAGTCTTACTTTTAACGTAAAATTATTGGCATGAGAATTATTGTAATCGCATTTCTTTTAGCGCTAAGTTTTCAGGCAGGTGCAACTCATATTGTAGGTGGAGAAGTCTACTACGATTCATTGGGGAATGACGAATATAGAGTCACTTTTGAAATCTATCGAGATTGTTCAGGAAGTGGGTTTGATAGCCCTTTGGATTATACAGTTTTTAATGCGAACGGAACAGTATTTTCTGTATTTAATATCCCCTTGCCAACTCCAGATACCTTAGCTGTTGTTTATGACGATCCATGTGTGACGCCGCCAACTGATATTTGTATTGAAAGAGCAATTTATATTCAAACGATATCGCTTCCAGCAAATGTTGATGGTTATTACGTCGCATATCAAAGGTGTTGTTGGGCAAATAATATTGCCAATATAGTAACACCAGGAGATTGGGGGATAACAATTAAAACAACAATTCCTGGAACTGGACTTGTGGGAACAGCCGATAACAATTGTGCTCGCTTTAATGAGTATCCTCCAATTGTGCTTTGTTCTGACAATACCTTAGATTTTGATCATAGTGCTACAGATATTGATGGTGACTCATTGGTATATTCAATTTGTACACCGAAAACTGTCAATATTTCGGTTGGTGCACAACCAAACCCTGAAGCGCCAGAACCTTATGCTGATATTCCTTGGGAAGTTGGTTTTTCAGGTGCATTGCCCCTTGGGCCTGGTTCAAATGTAACTATTGATCCACAAACAGGAATGATGTCAATTACTCCAAGTTTAGTTGGGACTTATGTAATGGCTGTTTGTGTAGACGAATATAGAAACGGTATTCTTATAAATTCAAAGTTTAGAACCTTTGGTTATAGAGTTGTTGTTTGTGAGGTTGAAATTCCGATGACAGTTGACGTTGTTGGTTCAGCTATATTGATTGAAGATTGCGGGAGTGCAGGTTTCATAGTGATTAGAGACGATACTACAGAATCTGTTGACCTTCAGATATTCATATCTGGGGTTGCGATTAATGGAACGGATTACAACCAACTACCAACGGTCTTGGTTTTACCAATTGGTGTTGCAACAGATACAATTCAAATCACACCCTACCTTGATGGTCTTTTCGAAGGTGATGAGGAAATTGTTTTTAGTATTGTTGTTGAGAATATATGTGAGCAAAGCTTTGACACGACTACGGCTTATATTACTATTAGAGATTATATAGAAATGTCGATCACCCATACCGACAGCGTAAATTTCTGCGACGAAACTGAAGTTAACGGACAGATTAGTTGTGAAGTCACTAACGGAGTGGCACCGTATTTCTATTCATGGAATCCAAATTTTGGGAATAACTCAACATCGGTATTTCCAACATCAATCCTAGATCCTAATTTAAACTTGATGAGTGTTGAAGTTTTCGATCAATGTGCTAAGTCTATTGAATCGGAACCAATTCGAGTGTATCATAATTGTCCGTTAGCAGCACCCAATGTCATAACTTCTAATGACGACGGAATTAATGAATTCTTTATTGTCAAGAATTTGGAAGATTACGACCGGGTGAGTCTGATGATTTTTAATAGATGGGGCAACTTGGTTTATCAAAATGATAAATACCAAAACGAATGGAAGGGCACTGATATGGTAGGTACAGAACTTACTGAGGGAACTTATACGTATGTTGTAACGCCTGAAAGTGTGAAGTACATCTATGACGATGTTGAGAAATCTAAGTATACTGCACATGGCTTTGTGTATATTATAAAATAGAAGTAGAGAATCGACGCCGAATTAATTGATATTTTCGTTATCAAACAGAATTCGAAACATGATTGAGACTGTACAACTGACCGGAGATGATGTATTTTTGGTAAATCAATTGGCACATGATATATGGCCAAATGCTTTTAAGGATATTTTAACGAAGGATCAAATCGACTATATGCTCGATTGGATGTACGATGTCAATACGCTTCAAGAACAGGCTCAAACCGGTCACTTATTTTTTATTGTCAAAGAACACGGAATTGCAAAAGGATTTGTTGGAGTAGAGCCGAATTACCCTGATGTTGGCATGTTGAGGATTCATAAATTGTATATCTTGCCTGAACGCCAAGGAAAAGGAATGGGACGCGTTCTTCTGAACAAAGCAATTGATATCGCTTTTGATTTGGATTTAACATCTCTTCATTTAAATGTAAATCGTTTTAATGAAGCTGTTGATTTCTATAAGCACTGCGGGTTTAAGGTAATTGGAGAAGAAGATATTGATATCGGGAAAGATTACTTGATGGAAGATTTTATAATGGAACTCCGATTGACTGAGGCTAAATAGAAATCTCGTTGCCGCATTTAAAATGACCTTTGGGACATTTTTTATATCCGTGCAGACCGCAAGGTCGACATTCTAAATTTTCAACCTGTTTAATCGTTGAATTGTCCGACAGTGGACCGAATCCAAAATCTGGAGTTGTAGAACAAAAGAAAGCTGTTACAGCTGCATTCATTGATGAGGCCAAATGCAAAGGACCAGAATCATTTACATAATTATGAACAGCACCTTTCATTAAAGCTGCGGATTGAAGCAGCGATAAGTCTCCTGCAAGGTTCATGACGTTGACATCAGAATATTCTCTTTTTATCGTTTCACATAGCTCCTTATCACCGGGGCCACCAATTAGGTAGATGCGTCGGTTTTCATTCTTTAGCACCAACTCATTCCATTTTTCTATTGGAAGTTGTTTGGTATACCAGACAGATGCCGGAGCCATGCAAATATATTCTTCAACCTGATAAGGCGATACTGCCTTGAAATCTGAAGAGGCAGGAAACAATTCGGGTCGAACTAGATTTGAAGCTCCAAATTCCTTAATGATCGAAAGGTTTCTTTCAACTTCATGCGTACCGTCTCCAATTTCGTGACTAAAAGACTTGGAGTAAAGAAATGAAAACGGATTCTTCTTAAATCCATATTTCAATTTACCTTTTGATCTTGCTGCTATAATTCCTGAACTGGCAAAACGATGAAGGTTAATGACAAGGTCATAATTCGATTTTCTGATCTGTCGGATTATAGAACGCATCGCCTTGTACTTTCCGTTTGACTTATTAAACGTAATGACCTTATTGAGTTTCGGATTGTTCGCCAAAAGCGATTCGTTACCCTTCTTGACCAGAATATCAATTTCCGATTCGGGGAACAGACGTTTCAATTCAGAAACGACTGGTGTTGCTAAAATAACATCACCAAGAAAGGCAGTTTGAATAATTAGAATGCTGTTCACAAGACGAAGATAACGTTATTTAAAAAGGTTAACGTGTCCTTTCTTAAAGATTTCAATACCATTGCCATCAATAAGCATAACGCTGTACAAATAAGTTCCGCTTGCCGCAATTTGATTCGTCTCTTTTACAATTCCATTCCATCCAATAGACGGGTCATTGCTAATAAAAATAGGCTGCCCCCAGCGGTTGTAGATTTTTAATTCGTAATCTGTAGGGTCAAAATCAGATAGGATAGGCAAGAATATTTGATTGAACTCATCTCCGTCCAGAGAGAAACTATTCGGAATGTAAATCGTTGGTTCTTGCACAATACATGATTCGTTCGATCTGCTTTTTTCAGAGAATCCAAATGAGTTAATTGCTTCAATCGCTTCTACATAATAGCAAATCTTACCAATTGAAACGACGGAGTTGACGTCATCTTCATAAGAAAACTGACCACCAGCAACATAATCAATTGGAGAACCGTTAAAAACATCGTTGATTCCTCGGTAGATATTATAGCCTAAGATTGAACCGTCAAAATCTTGATAAGAACTCCAATTCAAATAATTGAGTTTGCGAACATCATCATTTTGAACAGTAAGCAAGATAGTTTTTGCGGTATTGGAAATTTGCCCTGCTTTGAAACAGCTATCTATCACTTGAAATCGGTACGAATATGAATTGGCTTGAACGTCAACAAGAAGGTCGGTGTAACTCAAAGTTTGTCCAGTTACAGGAACCAAAGCGATTTCGTTATAAACTCCAAATTCATCCATTCGTTGAATTGAAAGCTCAGCGATATTCGTTGAAAGATCGATGTAGTGCTTTAAATCAATCGCTTCTGCATTAACCGTTGCTACTTGCAAGTAATTGAACAAAGGATCTCCTGGAATAGCAACATAAAGGCAAGAAATATTGGAAAACGAGCTTTCCCCAGTAGAACTGATCGCTTCAACTGTGAAACAATACGTATTTGCATCATCAACACTTACGTTGAAAGTTCCATTCGTTGTTGAACCAAAATTAACCCAAGCTTCTCCAACTTTTTGGCCGTGAATTTCATAATGATCTATACCCGTCCATCCGATGTAATCTGACCAACTAATATCCACTTCTTGCGCACAGATGTTCAATGTAGTTGTAACAAAGACCGTTGAGTTCAGTTCACCTTTCGCTGATGTTTGATACGTTGGAGGAACCGTTGTTGTTAAGCAAGAATCGAAGGCAGCCACGGTGTATGTTAAACTTCCAAAACTGGTATTCGTAATGTCAATATAACTCGTGTTTGTAATTCCATAAACGGTATCGATTGGAGCTACAATTCCATTTCCATCCATCTCATAAATGATGTATCCATACGTGTCTGGTTGATTGTTTTGATTCCAAGAAATTATAACGCCACCTGTAATCGTGTCTATAGAAACAGAATTTATGATCGGGATATCAGGAGTGATCATGTCTTCAAATGGCCCAAAGACTATGTTTGAAGTGCAATCACAGGGCGAATTAGGAAGAACAATTTGATAACTTACATCAACCGAACAGATCGTGATCGTATCTGTGTATGAATTCGTCCCATAAGGAACACTATCGTAAAGTGTCCAAGTTCCAACTGGATATTCGCGATAGATGTGGTAAAATGGATTCATTCCAGGAAGAGCAGGGGTTATTGGATCGTTCCAAGTTATAATTGCCGTTCCATTATTGGGATCGATCAAATTCAAATGGATATTTGATACCGTATCCGATGATTTTAAAGTGTTTCCAAAACAACCCGACGCGACCAGAATGAAATAATCTTCGTTCTGACCAACGGCGAGATCCGTATAACTCGAAGTATTGATTGTTCCAATTGAAGCAATAAGTCCACTTTGAATGGAATGAATTTGATATTCATTGAAAGAAGCGTTTATATCCACAACAGGATCCCAGGTCAATGTCACATCGCCATTAATATCGGTTTGAATACAATTGATTTGTGTCGCTGAAATGACATCCGGATTCACAACATTGATTGTAACTGTTGCGTAGCTCACTTTTGGAATTGGACAGTAATCGTCTTGAATCTTGAATACAAAATGGTAAGGAATAAGGTCGGCAATGTATCCATAAGGATTCAACAAGTGATCACATTCTGTTTGCCAATTTAAATTTGTAGTGACACCTAGTGAACCAGTAATTAATGGCATTGCATCCAACGTTGCACAAGGTGCGATCGCACATCCTGAATTAAGCGTTGGGTTCGGCCCAATCAAAAGTCCCGTTGCCGAAAGATGATTGTTTTGTGGACTCCCATCTTGAAGTACTTCGATATCCACAGATGTTATGTCGAAATTGACAAGGTCTCCTGCGTTTACAGTCGTTTCAAACAATCCTCCGAAAGGTCCTGTTATGGTAGGAGCGGAATTTATTCCACTGCAATTTTGAACGAATACTTGCATTTCACGCTCAACCGTCGCTATTAAAACGCCTTGTCTGTATGATTTCATTAAAACTTTAATCACGAAATTTCCGGCGTTAAAGGAAAGAAATTTAAGATTACCAGAGTTTGGATGAATTGTTGCGGCAATATTTCCGGGGTTCAACGAAACATCGGGTGTAGGAGAAGACGGAGAAAATCCAACTTCAAATGGAATCGGAACGGGCACTGTTGGCGGGTTATAGGCTGCCATTTGGTAATGATCCATTGGCTCACCAAATGAAATTGCCAATGAATCCAAATCCTGATCAACGGCATTCATGTTGTATTCGTATTGATCGCCAACGCAGCTCACAAAATAAGGCTCTTGTAAAAATTGAGGCGAATTGTCAACGCAACCTCCCGGAGAATTTGGAATGGCAAACATCGTTGAAGCCAATGTGATCCCATATATCGATGGATTCTGAAGGTTTGTGATTGAACCGCTTCGTAAGGAAGTTTGATACGTGAAAATCCATCCATCTATTGGCGGTGTTCCCATAAGTGTGATTGGGTCGCTTCGATAAATAATTTTTTCAATAGCTCCTAAACCACTTCCTGAAAAGGCTCCGCTTCCGCAATCTAATGGTGCAGGACCGCCTGCAACTTGAGTGCATAACGGTGAAACATCTGTTCTTGTGTCGTAATTTAATGTGATTTGATTTACTGTTGGATGGTTCCAAACATCTATATTAACACCAATAGTACTAATATCGGCTCCGTTACAGTCTCGGTAAAACGCGAGTTCGAAGACATAATCACCACCTTGGCACGTCCAAGTAATGTCACCACCCAAAACGTGAGATGACTTTCCGAAGAAAGACATCAAAACAAAGGCAATAAGTAGTAAATGAGTGCGTCCCATGCATTTATTAACGTAAAATTATCATACCTAGTATGAAGACGAAAAGATCTCTCTTTAGTTGCTATCCAGCAGTGACAATTGACATGTCCTCCCAATTCAAATATTTATTTGCTAATTCTTGAATACGTTCCGCAGTAATATTCTGAATTTTAGACAACGCTAAATTGTAAAATTCAAGGTCTTTTCCGTGAACTTCAACGCTTAAAAATAAATCAGTCATCGCGTAGGGCCCGTCTGCACTTTTAAGCAATTGTCCTAACATATAATTACGTACCAATTGGAGTTCATCTTCGCCAACCAGCTCTGTTTGCAAACGATTTAATTCATATTTCACTTCTTTTAAAGTGGGCTCCAAAACATCTTTTCCAACTTCAGTCGCGATCATAAAATAACCAGTATGGTTCAATTCTGCGACCATAGTTCCAATTCCGTAAGTATATCCTTTGTCCTCTCTAATGTTTGACATCAGACGACTTCCAAAATAATCTCCGAAAATTGTATTCAAAATCAGAAAGTCCAAATAGTCTTCGTGGTTTTTATTAAATAAAATCCGGCCAATTCGAACGGCACATTGTAACGCTCCTTCTTTTGAAACGGTGAATGATCCACGCTCATTGCTCAAATCTTTAGCAAATGAAAGGTCTTTTGTATTCGCAAAAGGTTTTGTTGCTTCAATTATGGAATGGATTTCAGATTCATTAAGGTCTCCAACAATAACAACCTTTTCAAGTCCATTTAAATAGTTTTCTGAATGGAACTCTTTAAGTTTTTCTATCGATATCGTTTCAAAATCGGATGGTTTCAATGCTTTTGAATAGATTTCATTCGAACCGAAAAGACGTTCCTGAAATTCGCGTTGTGCAAGAAAACCTACTTTTTCCAAACTAACGTTGTGTCCCACTTTTCTATCGGCTAAAAATTCATTGACTTCTTTCTCAATAAAGGCAACATTTTGAATTGCATCAAGAACAATAGTGAGGATTGGAATTAAATTTTCTTTCAAACAATAGATCGATATTGTAGCGTTCTCAACTGAGATTCCAGATTCTAGAAAACCACCTAATGTGTTGATTTGGCTATTGATTTCAATAGAATTTTTATCTGGTGTTCCAGAAAGTAAAAGTCCATTTACGAAACCTGCAATGCTATCAATTCCTTTTGCTTTTCCTGCATCGAAGTAAAGTTCAAAACGCGATGTTTCATTTGGAACTTCCTTCATGTGATATAGATCAGTGCGACCTGAAACTGCATATTTTTTCGGAGCTACAAAATCAATGTGATCAATTTCTTTTAAAGCTGGTTCTATAGTTCTATTTAGCATTTTTATCAGCTTTAATGTTTAGTATCGAACAGTTCGATTTCGTTAAGATTTTTTTTGCACATCTTAGAATGTCATCCGTAGTAATCTGGTGGTATTTCTCGCTTTCAGAATTGACTCCGTCTGGATCTCCAAGCAATTCATAATTACAAAGATTCATTGCTCTATGCAACAATCCTTGTTCTTGAAATTCTTTAGCAGTTCTAAATTTTATCATGATTCTATCCAATTCTGTATCAGATAATTTGTTCGCGCTTAATTCGTCGATTAAAGACCAAAGGGCATCATCAAATTGTTTGAACGTTATTCCTTCGTTTAGCTTACCAGAGATTACCAATAACCCTTCATCCAGTGATCCCAAAATGTAGGCACTAATATCGGTCACCAATTGCTGTTCCTTCTTCAGTGTCACATAAAGTCGAGCGGATTTGTCTCTTCCTAAAGCATCAGATAAAAGGTCAATCGTAAAAAAGTCAGGGTGCAAACGATCCGGCATTTTGAATGCGTAATAAAATGCATTGCTCGGAACATTTCTTTCAATCGTTAGCTCGCGCAATTCTCTTTGAATAGGCTCTTTCGGTAAATTTCTTTCGTATTTCGTTCCAGCTGGAATCGAACCGTACCATTTTTCAACGAGTTCTTTAACGTTTTCAAGTTCAAGATTTCCTGCGACACATAGGATTGCATTTGAAGGGTTGTAGTGCTTCTTAAAAAATACTTTAACATCTTCCATTGTAGCATTTTCTATGGGCTCAAGTTCCTTTCCAATTGTCGCCCATTTGTAAGGATGCTCTTTATAAGCAAGTGGTCTCAATTGCAACCAAACATCTCCGTACGGTTGATTCAAATAGCGCTGCTTGAATTCTTCGATCACAACACTTCGTTGAACTTCTAGACTTTTAGGAGTAAAGGACAATGAAAGCATTCGATCACTTTCCAACCACAATGCGGTTTCAATATTGTTTACAGGAAGGATATTATAATAGTTGGTGATGTCGTTTGAAGTAAACGCATTGTTTTCTCCACCTGCCATTTGCAAGGGGGTATCGAATTCGGGAATATTTACAGAACCTCCAAACATTAAGTGCTCGAATAAGTGAGCGAATCCAGTTTTGTCTTCTGATTCATCTCTTGCGCCGACATCATATAAGGTATTAACTACCGCCATTGGTGTAGTTTCATCCTTATGGAAAAGAACTCTTAATCCATTCTCCAATTGGAATCGTTCAAATTTTATCATTTAGAAATTAAATTTTTCGTTACTCTGCTCGGAGAGAGCTTGTCTGTATTCGGTAAGGATTTCGCTAACAATTTCGCTAGCTGGTTTCACTTCGTTAATTAGTCCTGATATTTGACCTATCTCAAGTTCACCTGCCACTAAATCGCCTTCGAACATTCCTTTCTTTGCTCGACCTCTTCCCAACAGTGATTTCAACTCATCAATTGTCGCACCATTCTCGTATGCTGCTTGGAGTTGACCATAAAACTCATTTTTAACCAGACGAACTGGCGTGATTTCTTTCAATGTCAGTTGTGTGTCACCTTCCTTGGCAGCTACAACAACCTTTTTGAAACTCGTATGCGCACTTGATTCATTAGAAGCTACGAAACGACTTCCAATCTGAACAGCGTCTGCTCCCAAGTTCATGGCAGCAAGCATTCCACGTCCAGTAGCAATTCCACCAGCTGCGATCAAAGGAATCTTAATTTCAGCAGCCACCATTGGGATTAAACAAAGCGTTGTTGTCTCATCACGTCCGTTATGACCTCCCGCTTCAAAACCTTCAGCAACAATTGCGTCAACCCCTGCGTCTTCCGCCTTTTTGGCAAATTTTAAACTTGAAACAACATGAACAACTGTAATTCCATGATCCTTCAAATGCTTCGTCCATGTTTTTGGATTTCCAGCAGAAGTAAAAACGATTGGAACTTTATATTTAATTATTGTTTCAATGTGCTTGTCAATATCTGGATAAAGCATAGGTAAATTCACTGCAAAAGGCTTGTTCGTTGCCGCTTTACACTTCATAATATGCTCCTCAAGAACATCCGGATACATTGATCCAGAACCAATGATGCCAAGACCTCCAGAGTTTGAAACGGCAGCTGCCAATTTCCATCCTGAACACCAGATCATTCCTGCTTGAATTAGTGGGTATTCTACCTTAAAAAGTTGGGTGATTCGATTTTCCATAGATCAATTATTATTTCAAAAGTAAGGGTTTCAGCAAACTTTTCGTCCAATTTTGGTGTCTTATCTTTAAATCCTTAATTTAGAGTAACTCTATTGCTATGAGAATTAGATTTCTATTACTATTTGCAGTGCTTTTGATGACAGGAACGTCTTGGTCTCAACACATCGAACATGATCATTCTATTCATCATGCATTCATTGAGAACAAAGGGCAATGGGGAGATAATGTTTTGTTTAAGTCAAAATTTGAAGGCGGAAACCTTTGGGTAGAACAGGGTCGTTTCCTATTTCAATTACAAGATTATTCTGACGTTTCAACCAATCATGGTAAACTCGATTCTAAAAAGATATCAGCACTGGCCAAAGAACGCTACATAGAGTTACTTTTTTGGGGAGCAAACGATATAACTGAAGTTGAAGCCTCACTGGCATCTAAGGAATATTACAATTATTTTAAAGGCAACGATAACTCGAAATGGGCAACAAATGTTCATGGATATGGAGAGGCTATTTTGCATGATTTGTACGACGGGATTGATATGAAACTGATTGAAAATGAGCTGGAATTAAAATATGAATTCCACGTTCAGCCTGGCATTGATCCAAACTTGATTCAAATGGAGTATAATGGTCATCAGGAAATCAAGTTGAACAAAAAAGGGGATTTAATTGTGAAATCGGACCTTGGAGAAATTTTAGAACAAAAGCCATATGTATACCAAATTGTCAATGGTAATATCAGAGATATTGAATGCAAGTTCGTTTTAGATGGTAATAAATTGAGTTTTGAATTGGGAGACTACAATCCAAACGCAATTCTAATTATTGACCCCGTTCTTGTTTTTGCAACCTATAGTGGATCACCATCCGATAACTTTGGAATGACTGCTACGTATGGTTATGACGGAACAGCGTATTCAGGAGGTATTGTTTTCGGGAATTCGTATCCAACACCTGCGCCTGCTTGGAATACAAGTACAACTATTACGAACATAATGCCTTCTGCCAATGATCCGGCGGGAACATACGGCGTAACGGATGTCTTTATTTCTAAATATTCTTCAGATGGTGTTCAAATGCTTTGGACGTGTTTTTTAGGAGGAGGCGATGATACCCAAGGAACTGAAACGGTACATAGCTTAATTTGTGATTCTATGAATAATGTTTATTTATATGGTGCCACGTCTAGTTCCGATTTCCCTTTTCAAAATGGATATTCGGGAACACATTCGGGGGGAGTTTTACCATTGAATTTTACAAGTAATGGTGTGCATCACCTTACAAATGGGACAGATATTTTTGTGAGTAAATTGAGTTCGAATGGACTTAACTTATTGGGATCAACTTATGTTGGAGGTTCCGATAACGATGGAATAAGTTACAACGCGAATACAGCAATGATTGATTCATTGACGACAAATTATGGCGATCAATTTAGAGGTGAAATTATGCTCGATGCTAATAATAATGTGATTGTAGCTTCATGCACAAGGTCAACTGACTTTCCTGTTGTCAATGCTTTTCAACCAGTAAGTGGAGGCCTACAAGATGGTGTAATTTTTAAATTATCAACAGATTTATCTACTCTAATTTGGTCAAGCTATTATGGCGGATCAAATAATGACGCTTGTTACTCTGTTAAGGTGGATCTCTCCGATAATGTAATCTTTGGTGGTGGAACTGCCTCGAATGATTTAATTGGTATGGCTGGGTGGCAGAGCACATACGGAGGAGGCAAAACAGACGGGTTTATAGTTAAACTTCCAAGTAATGGCAGTTCAATTATTGGAGGGACTTACGTAGGAACTGTCAATTATGACCAAGGCTTTTTTGTTGAGGTTGACCGTATGAATCAAATTTATATGGTAGGACAATCTCAAAACGGAACTTTCCCAGTCATAAATTCAACATTTGTAAACCCTGGAAGTAGCCAATTTGTAATTCGATTCGATTCAACATTAGTAACGGCTATAAATTCAACTGTTTTTGGAAGCGGGAATAATGCAATGGATATTTCGCCTTCAGCCTTTTTGGTTGATATTTGTGGGAATATTTATATCTCTGGATGGGGTAAATCACTAGCTACAAATGCTCCAGCTATAAATATGCCAATTACAACGGATGCCTTTCAATCAACAAGTACTAATCCAGATTTTTATTTACTCGTAATTGAACGTAATTTTATGGATACATTATACGGAACATACATAGGAGGCGGCCAGTCGGGAGAACACGTTGATGGTGGCACTTCACGATTTGATGAAAAAGGTGTCGTTTATCAATCCGTTTGTGGAGGGTGCGGCGGAAATAGTGATTTTGGAACTTCACCTGGAGCGTGGTCAAGTACAAATGATGCGGGAAATTGTAATAACCTGATTTTTAAATTCGATTTTGAATTAATACCTGTCGCGGATTTTACAATTGATGACAATTTTGGTTGTTTACCGCTTGTCGTTGAGTTTGAGAATAATTCGACCGACTCAGATTCCTATCTGTGGGATTTCGGAAATGGGGACACAACATCTGTAATTTTTGAGCCTGTTATCACATTTGATACTGCTGGAGTTTACCAGGTATATTTATATGTAACAGATAGTATTTGTCTATTAACAGATACTGCTGAAATAACAATTACTGTTACCGACTCTTTAAGCTTATCTGCAATTCCAGATCAAGAATTGTGTATCACAACATCGATTGATTTCATCGCTTACGCATCAGGTGCAGCGACATCTTATATTTGGTCAAGTAACATCAACTTTACGGATACGCTGAATACGGATATAACCGATTCCGTTTGGACCCATACGCCATCTGGTACAATGACCTATTACATTAATGCAAGCAATTCTGGCTGTTCCGGAATTGATAGTGTTGTTGTCGACTTTATTGGTTCAGCGCTGATATTAACTGCCAATGATTCTATTTGTGTAGGTGAACAAACGACCGTCACTGCAACGAATACTAACCCAACGATTTCATTTAATTATGTTTGGACTCCGGATTCCGTTATTGTAGCTCCGTCTATTATAAATAGTGTTACGGTCAATCCAACTAACAGTCAATACATTTATGTAACGGCAACGTCGAATACGGGTTGTGTCGTAAATGATTCGATTCAAATTTACGTGGGAAACATTCCTACACCTTCTGTTATTGCTACGGCCTCTGAAACGCTCGTCGCCGAAGGTTCAACCGTTCAATTAATTGGCGAACCTTCTGGATTAATTTACACCTGGTCTCCTGGACAAGGAGTAGTAAATGTTAACGGTCAAATTACAGATGCTGTTGTGGACCAAACAACGATATACACCTTATTCGTTACCGATGGAATTTGCGCCAAGATGGATACTGTTTTGATTACAACGTTTGAGTTTATTTGTGGAGATCCTTACTTATACATTCCAAATGCATTCTCTCCAAATAATGATGGTGAAAATGAAATTCTTTACGTTCGAGGGGCATTGGTAGAAGAGATGGTTTTCAGAATCTATGACAGATGGGGAGAAATGGTTTTCGAATCCTTTGACAGAACAGATGGTTGGGACGGTACTTTCAGAGGAAAGGCACTTGATCCAGATGTTTATGATTACTACCTTGACGTTACATGCGTTGGAGGGGATGAAGCGATTGTAAAAGGGAACATAACATTGCTTCGATAGTTCCACTCATCACATTAGATTTTTTATTCGGAAAATAATATGTTGCTTTGTGACATAATTATAACATACCGTCATGAAGAAGATCATCAACGCCAAATCGCAAAAATTTCTTGAAAAGTATTTAAACAATACATCGCCAACTGGTTTTGAATTAGAAGGACAAAAAATATGGTTGGATTATGTCAAACCATACATCGATGAATACTTCACTGACAATTATGGAACCGTTGTAGGAGTTATTAATCCGAAGGCAAAGTACAAAGTTGTAATTGAAGCACACGCTGATGAAATCTCATGGTTTGTGAACTATATAACAAAGGATGGATTTATTTACTTGAGAAGAAATGGAGGTTCAGATCATATGATTGCGCCATCTAAACGGGTAAACATTCATACGGATAAAGGAATGGTTAAAGCTGTTTTTGGTTGGCCAGCTATCCATACGAGACATGAAAAAGATGATGCGCCAAGTATGAAGAATATTTGTTTGGATGCAGGTTGTTCTACAAAAGATGAGGTAGAAGCAATGGGCGTTCATGTTGGATGTGTGGTTACGTTTGAAGATGAATTCATCATTTTAAACAAGAACAGATATTGCGGACGTGCACTTGACAATCGCATGGGTGGGTTTATGATTGCAGAGGTTGCCCGATTGCTTAAAGAAGAGAAAACGAAACTTCCATTCGCATTGTACATCGTGAACGCAGTTCAAGAAGAAGTTGGATTAAGAGGAGCACAAATGATCGCTCAGAAAATCAAGCCAGATGTTGCAATCGTAACCGATGTTTGTCACGATACAAATACACCAATGATTAATAAAATTGTTCAAGGTGATTTGAAATCTGGCGATGGTCCTGTTTTAACCTATGGTCCAGCGGTTCAAAATAACTTATTGAAACAAATTATTAAAGCTGCCGAGAAGAATAAAATTCCATTCCAAAGAGCCGCAGCTTCGCGCGCTACTGGGACTGATACAGATGCTTTCGCTTATTCAAATGAAGGCGTACCAAGTGCTTTGATTTCATTGCCACTTCGCTACATGCACACAACGGTTGAGATGTGCCGTAAAGAAGATGTTGAAAATGCAATTCGCTTAATTTATCATTCTTTGACAACGATTAAGAACAATCAGGACTTCAGATACATCAAATAAGAGTTCAAGAGTACTTTAAATAATCTTCAAGAATAGGAGGTATAAGTGTTAATTAGGTTTAACTTGGTAGTTCTACTAAAACTTATCTTACTTATGAAAAAAATCACACTATTATTATCATCTGTACTTTTAACTACGGCTTTAAGTGCCCAGTTATTCTCAGATGATTTCGATGCTCTAAATGTAGGAGACTACATTGGGCCAAGCGCAACTGAATGGACCACATGGAGTGGTGCTTTAGGTGGAGCTGAAGATGCACAAGCAAATGATGCACAAGCACTAAGCGGTACTAATTCAATTTATTTTCTAGGACAAGCAGGAGGGGGACCTCAAGATGTACTTTTGGATTTCGGTCAAGAATACACGGATGGTATTGTGACTTATGAGTCTGCATTTTATGTAATGGCTGGTAAAACAGGTTACTTTAACTTTCAAGCAAACACAGTTCCAGGAACACTTTGGGCAATGAACTGTAACATGGCAAATGGAACAGTAACTATTGACGATGGTGTGTCAAGTAGTTTGGCTGTTGGTTCTTATACTGACGAAACGTGGTTCACATTGAGAATTGAAGCGAATCTTTCAACTGGAAGATGGCAAGGGTTTATCGATGGAGTATGTTTCGGTGTTTGGGCAAATTCAATTAACCAAGTAGCTACTGTGGATTTATTCCCACTAGAAACGAGTGAGTTCTACGTTGATGACGTTTCTTTCGATTACGCTGCATACGTGCCTTCTCAATTGAATGCATCTGTTGCAGGATTTAACCTTGGAGGAAGAATTGCTGGAACTTATAAGAGTCCTACAGTAACTATTGTAAATGCAGGAGCTGACGCAATTACTTCATTCGATGTTGCAATTGATCTTTATGGAACTACTTATCCTGAATCAGTAACTGGTATTAACTTGGCTGCTGGTCAATCTTATGATGTTGTTTATTCAACTCCTATTCAAGTTCAAGGTGGTATTCACAACGCAACTGCTACAGTTTCAAACGTGAACGGAGGAATTGATGGAGATGCTACTGATGATGATGCATGTTTAGTTGCAAATCACGTTATTCCTGCACCAGGAAAAGTTGTTGTTGGTGAGGAAGCTACAGGAACTTGGTGTCCTTGGTGTGTGAGAGGAACTGTATTCATGGACAGATATGAGAACGAATTCGGTAATTTCTGGGCAGGTATTGCTGTTCACAATGGTGATCCAATGGTTGTAACTGATTATGATGCTTCTATTGGTGGTTTCATTGGTGGTTACCCAAGTTCATTAGTAGATAGAGGTCCTGAAGTTGATCCATCTGCAATGGATGGTGATTTCTACGAACGTTTGGTTACTCCTCCTGCTGCAATAATCGCAAACGCTTCTGTTTGGGATGCTGGAACAAGAGAATTACAAGTAACAGTTTCCGCTACATTCGATATGGCTGCAGATGACTCTTGGAGATTGGCTTGTGTATTGACTGAAGATGGAGTTACTGGATCAAGTGTTGACGGTTACGACCAAGCAAATGCTTACGCTGGTGGTGCAAATGGTGAAATGGGTGGATACGAGTTATTGCCTTCTCCAGTTCCTGCTGCTCAAATGGTTTACGATCACGTAGCTAGAGATATCGCTCCAGATTGGAACGGTGAGCCTACTAGTTTCCCTGCAACAGTTAATGTTGGTGAAACACACTCTGTGGTATTTGATTTCGTATTGCCTTCTGAATGGAATGAGAACAACATGCACGTTATCGGTATGTTAATTGATCCAAACGGAGGAATTGACAACGCCGGTAAATCAACAATCTTTAGTAACACTGGAATTAATGATTTAGATACTAAATCTACATTTAGAATGTACCCTAACCCAACAAACACTGTTGCGTTCATCGAAGCAGATTTCGATAGCAATTCAGAAGTTCAAATCACATTGATTGATATGGCTGGGAAAGAAGTTGCTTCTAAAAATTATGGAGTTGTTAATGCTGGTTCTAAACTTCCAATTAATACTTTGTCTTTAGAGGCTGGAGTTTACTTGGTTAAAGTGACAGTTAATAATATTGAAATGACACAAAGATTAATTGTTGAGTAATTAATAATTGACTTTTTTAAAAACGGGCGGTTTTCTGAAATGAGAATCGCCCGTATCTTTTTACCAAGAACCAAAAATTAGATACATTTGTAGCCATGAAATGGATCGGTAATAGAATTTCCTTCGTAGATGATCAATCGAAGACAACAATAGTAATTCACCCCAAAGACATTGGTTGGTTGAAGCCACTGATGGGAGCGTGGACATCGATGTGGTTAACGCTTGGTGTAATTGTTATTTGTGTATCCTTGAACTCTAAATTGACGGAACAAGAATCAATCATCATTATCATATTCCTTGGTTTCTGGGTCTATTTTGCATTCAAAGTAATGAAATCATGGTTCTGGTTAATGTGGGGAAAAGAACTCATCCAGATTGATGAAGTGAACCTCAAATACAAAAAATCCATCCGTAAGTACGGCAAGTCAAAATCCTTCTTGCTCGAGAATATCAATAAAATGACCATGCACAAGACTGAAGAAAAATCGTTTCAAGCAGCTTGGGAAAAATCACCTTGGGTGATTGGAGGCGAACGGATAGAATTTGAATACTCGGGTAAAATTGTGAAGATGGGAAGAAAGCTCGAACAAAAAGATGCGGAGTTACTTTTTAAACTGTTAACAAAACGTGTTGAGGTTCAGGTACGAAAGAATCGTAAATCTCATAGCGCTTGACATTTATAACAGGAAGTGACCAACAAGGTTAAACTGTGCGTCTGTTTCACCCAGCAATCAATAAAAAGTGTAATGCCTCTAAGTGATTCAGAAAACTTATCTTCGAAGCTTGTAAACAATATTTAAAATATTATCAGAGTCTTTCTAAAAGACTTTCTTTATAAGTGGAGCGAATTGCCAATTAAGAACTTCTTTTTTATGTACAGATAATTCCACCCATTAATTTCATTAAAGTTTAAACAATTAGCAATCAATTCATTAAATTGATTCATCTACCACACAGTTTTAGGTTTAATATTTCGAATGTGGTGCAATTACAATATTAAAAAGTGAAAAATAAACAGATAATAAGTAGAGATATAGAACTTTTTTACGATCAAGCATCGGAGGAGAACAGGCTAAATAAGGGGATGGGAGTTTTTGAATTTGAAAGAGTGAAATCGCTTATCGAAAAGTACATTTCATCGCCCGGTTCCACAATAATAGATGTCGGAGGAGGAACTGGAAAGTATTCAGAATGGCTTGCGAAAAAAGGGCATCAGGTTCATTTAGTTGAACCCGTTTCTAAACATTTGGAGATGGCGCAGAACAGATCCAATAAACTAAAGAATAAATTTTCAGTTCATTTCGGCGAATCTCGAGAATTGGATTTTCAAAATAACACAGCTGATTTAGTGATATTACACGGTCCGCTTTATCATCTTCAAAAAAAGGAAGATCGTGAATTAACGATAATGGAAGCCAAACGCATATTAAAAAAAGGTGGAATTATCTTAGGCTTTGCAATCAATTACACAGCTTCTACTTTGGCAGGTCTATTAAATGGCTTAATCCATAAAAAATCATTCTTTGAAATGTGCACTGAAGAGTTGACCTCAGGAATTCATAATCCACCAGATGATTTTCCTTGGCTGTTAGCGGAAGCCTATTATCATAAGCCAGATCAATTAAAAGATGAGTTTACGGATAATGAACTGGTCTATCTCAATACTTATGCTGTCGAAGGTATGGGGTGGTTGGACAAAGATTTTTTTGCAAGTTTGCTAAATGACGAAAAAAGAGAGACGTTATTAAAACTTCTTAGTATTACGGAAAATGACACTAATCTATTGCCTTTTAGCCCTCACATGATGATTGCTGTCAGAAAAGTATCGACTTATGGTAAATAAAAAAGGATTTCATGTTGCCTTAAACGAAAATAGAGGTCTAATAGATCGACGCGGTAGAATGCTAATTGGATACTTTTCTTGTATTTGTGGAATTCTATAAATGCTATATCAGCTATTGACCGCATTTCACGAAACTTCTGGACAAGTTGGGTTCGTTAAATTCAAACCTCTCAACCCATCTCAAAGGCGGTTCCAATTCTTTGTTACAAAATTCGATCTTCAATAAACCTTCTCCATTTTATAATGCTGCAAAACGCCAAAAAGCAAATGACTCTTTTCTAATTTTGTATAGCCCAATCGAATATAAAAATCCACAGCGTAATTCCTTGCCTGTAAAATCATTTTATGATTCCCCTGCTTAATAGACGCCTTCTCCGTCGCCTCCATAATGATTCGCCCGAAGCCTTTGCCTTGAATGGCATCATCAACAGCTACGAAACGAACTTGAGAAACACCTGCTTCTGATTGATCCAATCGAGCGATTGCAGTGATTCTTCCTTCCGAAAATAAAGCGAAATGTTGTCCTGTTAGGTCGCCATCATTCCGTTCACTACCTATGGGTTGATTCAAGGGAGCGCGCAGAATTTTATAACGAAGGTTATAATACGCTTCCCATTCCTGATCCGTATTTGGTGCTCTAATTTCCATTCGACTTAAATATTTTTGAGCGAATTCGCTTGGTTTTAATTCCTTCTATTTCTTCTTCCAAAATCAAAGCCTTTGCTTTTTCATCTTCGAAGACTTCTTTTAGATTTCTAACCTTGCCCGCAGGAACATTCAAAACTTCAAGTTCTGACAACAAAGAACCTGAATTCAACTGAATAGTCTTTTCTTCAATGATCTTTTGAAGTTCTTGGCGGTTCGCAATTCGCATTTGATTGGAATTGAATTTATCCGAAGCGGGAAGATGAGACAATTTTAAAACACGACAAAGTTTTTCGAAATGTTTATCAGATCCTATGGCAAACGTGATTGTTGCTCCGTCTTTTGTTCCAAACAATTCACCATAAGGTGCAATGTTCGGATGCAAACTTCCAATACGTTGAGGAATATTCCCTGACATTAAGTAATTGGATGCTTGATTCGATAAACTACTAATCGCGGCTTCATACAACGATGCACTTACAGATTTCCCTTTATTCGTTTTCTCTCTTTCGTAAAGGGCAAGTAAAATAGCTTCTTTTAAATGGTGTGCGGCTAAAACATCTATAAATGCAACGGGCATCTTTGTCGGTGGACTGTCTTTTTGCCCATTCATTGACATAAAGCCTGATTCCGCTTGAAGTATTAAATCATAAGCGACGCGATCACTTTCTTCTCCATACCCGTTTATCTTTCCGATAATAAGCCGTGGGTTTCTTGAAAGTAATGTGCTATTGTCTAGTTGGAATTTCAGGTAATCAGAACGCTTGAAGTTCATGATTAGAATGTCAGCCGAATCAATAAGTTTCATGAATTCAACATGATCTTCTTCAGCTGACAAATTCAACTTGATGTATTCCTTGTTGTAATTGACACTGGAAAAATAAGCCGAAACGGAACTTGATTTGTCTTCCGTAGGTAACTTCCAGCTTCTGGTAACATCACCATAAGCAGGATGTTCAACTTTTATTACGTCAGCTCCTAATTCAGCTAGAAACGTTGCAACGCTTGGTCCGGCAAGAACTGAGCTTGCATCAATAACTTTAAGATTGTCCAATACACCCATTAAAAAAATATTATTTACCACTGGCGCATCGACCCGATTACCGGAATTACATTTGAAGAATCCGTTCGTTCCAACTGCCAAATTACGTATGAATTTAGGTCAATTATTTGTGAACTATCCAATTCAGCATTGATTACTATAACTTCTTTATTTATTAGAATTTAGGAACTAGATCGTCTAAATTCTAACATCTAATTTCCAAAACCCAATCAATTCCAGTAAATTTTATTACTCAAGCTCCCAAAACACGTATTGCGTAACCTGATTTGTTTGAGTTTCATCAAGCTTGGCCATTTTCGTCATTTTCGTCAAGATTCCTGTCCACTGTTGTTTACTATGATTCCCGATTACTTTAAGAGAATGACATTTTGTACAGTCGTGATTAAAAATGACTTTACCAGCAGATGCTATATCATTCATTTCAGGTGCCGGCTCAGTAGTTTCGGTTACTTCTTCAGTTACTGACACTGGAGTGACAAGTTTGGGAGCACAGGCAACGATTGAACCAACTACGACAAATGCAAATAATATCTTTTTCATATAAACTAGAGTTAAAGTCGAAGATATGAAATTGTCCAATATCTACCTGTTAATTTATTGCTAAATCCTCTGCACAAAATTATATTTACAACATGCAAAAAAATGAATTCATCCAGAACAATTCAGGACTCAAAGAAAAGTCAATTTTCAATACTGTTAATTTGTTTAATGACGGCAGTACGGTTCCCTTTATAGCGCGTTACCGTAAGGAAATGACGGGAGGGTTAGATGAAGTTGAAATTGCAACAATTCGAGATTTAGCGAAAAAGTACGACGATCTTGGAGCAAGACAAACGAGTATTCTATCAACAATTGACGAACAAGGGAAGTTAAGCCCTGAGTTGAAAAGTAAAATCGAGAGTTGCTTTCATCCTGTCCAATTGGAAGACATTTATTTGCCTTACAAACAAAAACGTTTGACTCGAGGTGAAAAGGCACGAAAACTTGGGCTCGAACCTTTGGCTAAAGCGATCATGTCGCAGCGAGGAGGAAATCCGGAAGTAATGGCTGAACGGTTTTTGAAAGGAGAAATCTACGAAATAGAAGAGGCTATCAATGGAGCGAAGGACATTATTGCAGAATGGATGAACGAAAATACAAGCCTTCGTGCTCGACTTCGACAATTGTTCGAAAAGCGTTCAGTTCTTCAATCGAAACTTGTTAAAGGAAAGGAATTTGCAGCCGAGAAATACAAGGACTATTTTGATTTTTCAGAGCGGTTGGATAAGTGCGCATCACATCGGTTTTTGGCCCTTTACCGTGCGGATCGAGAAGGATTACTTTCAATTAAAGCGCGTCCTGATGAGGAAGAAGGGATTCAAGCCCTAGAACGTTTTTTCGTGAAAGGTCATGATGAATGCGCCACTATTGTCGCGGATACGTGTAAGGATTCTTACAAAAGATTGCTTCGCCCTTCACTTGAAAACGAAGTGTTGAATGTCGCCAAAGAAAAGGCAGATAAAGAAGCGATTCAGGTTTTTACAAAGAACTTACGTCAGTTGCTGTTGGCTCCGCCTCTTGGTGCGAAACGAATTTTGGCAATCGATCCTGGTTTTAGATCGGGGTGCAAAGTCGTTTGTATCGATGAACAAGGAAGCCTGTTAACGAATACTACTATTTTCCCGCATCCACCGCAAAAGGAAAGTTCGAAAGCTTCTTCGAAATTATTTCAATTGGTGCAAGCATACAAAATTGACGCAATTGCAATTGGAGACGGAACCGCAGGAAGAGAAACGGAGAACTTGGTTAAGAATGTTCATTTTGATAGAGACCTTGAAGTATTCGCCGTTCGTGAGGATGGAGCTTCTATATACTCTGCCAGTGCAATCGCCAGAAAGGAGTTTCCTGATTATGACGTCACAGTTCGTGGGGCGGTTTCAATTGGTCGAAGATTAATGGATCCTTTGGCGGAGTTGGTGAAAATTGATCCTAAATCAGTTGGAGTAGGCCAGTACCAGCACGAAGTGAATCAATCATCGTTGAAAGATGCATTGGATGATGTTGTTATTTCAAGTGTGAATTCCGTTGGTGTTGACGTGAATACCGCTTCATCGTATTTATTAAGCTACGTTTCAGGGCTGGGACTTTCAATTGCTGAAAACATCATAGCTTACCGCGATGAGTGCGGTCGAATTAACTCCAGAGACGAACTTAAAAAAGTGAAACGGCTTGGGACAAAAGCATTTGAACAAGCCGCTGGATTCATTAGAGTGCGGGATGGTAAAAACCGATTGGATGATTCATCCGTGCATCCTGAGAGTTACAAATACGTTAATCAACTGGCGAAAAAGAAAGGCGTTACTGTCAATGATCTTGTTGGAAATAACGAGATTTTAGATGGTTTAAAGAATGATGAATTTCCCGATATGGACCCGTATACGTTTAAGGATATTATTACTGAACTTAAAAAACCAGGCCGTGATCCACGAAAGAAAGCGAAAGTTCTAGAATTCGATAGTAGAATAAAATCGATAGACGATCTTCAGCCTGGAATGCTTTTAACTGGATTGGTAACCAACGTCACAAATTTTGGCGCATTCATAAACATTGGAATTAAGGAAAACGGATTGATTCACAAGTCAAATCTCGCTGATGTTTACGTCGAAGATCCATCTCAATTTATCGCTCTGCACGAACACGTTGAAGTTCAAGTAATGGAAGTTGATGTTTCAAGAAAACGAATCGGATTGAAGCGGCGATGATAATAATCAAACAGACTCTAAACTAATTGCTTAATATTATTTAGGATCAATTTTACTTTTTCTTTGCAATATATTTATGCATATTGTATGAAAAATTTTTCATTGATTGATCATGTAAAAATAAAGTGTTGCTAATGCGGGGTTTATTAATGGTATTTCTAATCTTTCCTTTACTAGCTTCAGCTCAAGTTGAAGGAGTTGTAAATGAGGAAGGTACGCAAAATCCACTTTATGCAGTAAAGGTTTTTACTGAAACAGGTCTGGCAACTCGAACAAATCCAGATGGTGAATTTATATTAGACGTTAAAATTTTTCCCACTTGGATTTATTTCTCATTAATTGATTTTAAATCAGACTCTGTTCTAATAACAAAGAATAATAATAAGGTTAAAATATTCCTCATTTCTGAGGCTCAAAAAATAAAAACACTCGTTGTATCAGCAAGTCGAAGGTCTCAAAGGATAGAAGATGTGCCTATTTCTATGGAAGTCATTAAGGCTGACTTCATAGAAAAGAAAGGACTCGTAAATTTAGAACAAGTCGCAGACCAAGCACCTGGTGTTTATGCTATGGATGGACAAGTAAGTATCCGCGGTGGAGGCGGTTATGCATATGGGGTGGGAAGTCGTGTTCTGGTTTTGACCAATGGTATTCCTTTAATTTCTCCTGACTTGGGTGATGTAAAGTGGAATTCAGTTCCTTTGGAGTCTATTTCACAAGTTGAAATCATCAAGGGAGCATCATCTGTGTTGTATGGAAGTGGAGCATTAAATGGAATGATTTCATTGACTCCCAAAGAACCAGTAAAGGATGGAGAATTGAAAGTTAAATACCAATCTGGATTTTATGGCAATCCAAAACGAGCTTCATTAAAATGGTGGTCATCAAACCCAACAATTAATCTATTAAATGTTTATTACGGAAAAATGTATGATCAGGTCGGCTTCACTCTTTCTAGTAATGGATATTTATCACAAGGATATAAAGACGGTGAGAGAGAAAATCGCGGACGGTTGAGTGGAAGCTTTTTTTATAAACCAACTAAGGTAGAAAATCTAAAGATAGGTATCCGTTTCAACGGTCAATTTGAAGATGTTGGACGATTTATTATTTGGGAAAGTGACTCATTGGGATATACGCCTTCAGGAGGCGGGAGTCCCGAAACTAACCCTAATTCGTCTATTACCATTGAAAATTCTATTCGTATTTCTGTTGACCCTTACGTAAAGTATTTGGGAAAGAACAATTCTAAACACGAATTAAAAGGGCGTTATTACCTTGTTTCTCTCGGTAGTCCTTCTTCACTCTTTTCTGCATCCAAAGCAGAAATGTATTATGGAGATTATCAGTTCTCCAAAAAGTGGGGCAAACTACACAATTTTTCTACGGGCGTTACTTCTAGTGCAAACATAGTTCGCAGTCCGGATACTTTTGGAAATCATAATTCCATCAATGTCGCAGGCTATGCGCAATACGATATAAAAATGAAACGGTTTGATGCAACAGCAGGTGTTCGTCTTGAATATTTTAAACAAGACAACCTCGTAGCCGATTCTCAATTCGATTTATGGAAAACAAAGAATGCTGTTCCTATCTATCCTATATTTAGAACCGCATTGCATTATGCATTAACACCCACAACACATTTAAGAACATCTTTCGGCCAAGGAATTCGTTTTCCAGCAGTTGGCGAACGTTTCCTTTCTGCAGAAAGTGGAGGGGTAAAGATTTTCCCAAATCCAAACGTGTCTCCAGAGAAGGGATGGGCTGCTGAAATTGGAGTTAAACAAATCTTTCATATCGGAAAATGGAAATCAATGTTAGATGTTGCAGGATTTATTAATCAATATCAAAATATGATAGAATTTGTATTTGGTGTTTACAATCCTGATGATGTTTCCTTGAACTTCGACCCAGACGATATAGGTTATATTTACAACTGGGTTGGATTTCAGGCTTCAAATTCTGAGGAAGCCAGAATAACAGGACTTGAATTTTCATTCAATTCTGAAGGCAAAATTAAAGATGTTGAATTACAAAGCTTGATTGGCTACACTTATCTTAATCCTATTTCATTGAGCAATGATCCAGACTATTTAAGTACTTTTTCTGATACAAGCTCGGGCCTCCTTAAATACCGATTTAAGCATCTTGTCAAGTTAGATATTCAATCTACTTACAAGAATTTCTTTCTCGGCTACTCTTTGCGTTACAATAGCTATATGCACAACATTGATCAGATTTTTGAAGCTGATATTTACGGAACGGAAATATTACCTGGGTTAAAAGATTATCGTTTAGCAGATCAGTCGGGAAGTGTTGTTATGGATGCAAGACTAGGATGCCGATTTAAGGATAAATACAGTGTGAGTGTGCTAGTGAATAATTTTTTAAACACTGAGTATTCAAGTCGCCCAGCAGATATTCAGGCACCTCGACAATTTCTTATTCAATTGCATTACGGAATATAAAGACTTTCACATCGGTACATTTAAATTAGAGGTGCCTAAGATCAGGAGCGGAAGCTGTCCATCTATCTATTTTCACCCGTATTTGGATTATTAACTTGGCTAAATCTTCTCAAGTTCAGGATTACAATCTTTACATTTATAGACGGACTTAGAATAAATGGGAAAAGCAGAAACCAAGAAAGTGAGCACTATTGCAAAAAATCCTTTCGGATTTTTCATTGATTTAAAATCTGAGTAAAAGCTATGTGAATTACAGGTCGGACATGTAATTATTTTCGTCATCATTTGTGTATGGTTGTTTGTCTATTTTAATTAATGAGGTCCAGACTGACTATAGTCCCTTTACCTTCATGTTCAATAGCAGCTCCCTCCAATACTTAAAACAATTCTAATTATTTTGATTTATTAAATCTAATCGAGAGAGCTAAACCTATTAACTTTTATTTTAAAGTTGGCATAAAACTAAAGTAATACTTAACATCATTCGATTTTACCCTTTTGTAAACTATTGTATGTCTTCTATAAAAAAGGTCTCACTTATTATATATCTCTTTCAACGAAATACATCCTCTTTCAACAAGTAAATCACTTTCAACATTATCCGTGTAAAGACTTCCCGTTCCCAACCCTTGAGGTAAATGGTTTTCAAACTCTGCCGTAAATTGACAAATGGCTTTCAATCCAATGTTCGATTCTAAAGCCGAGGTAATCCACCAAGGAATATTGTTTGATTCGGCAATTTCAATCCATTCGCGGGTTCCACTCAATCCTCCGTGAAGGCTTGGTTTTAGAATAATGTAATGTGGCTGAATCGTTTGAATCAAATCTAATTTCTCAGACAAAAGATTAATGCCGATGAGTTCTTCGTCCAGCGCAATTGGAAGTTGAGTAGAGCTACACAAAGTCGACATCTCTTTCCATTGTCCTGCTTTAATCGGTTGCTCTATGGAGTGGATCGCAAGTTCAGACAATCGCTCTAATTTATTAAGCGCCTCTTTGGGAATAAATGCTCCGTTCGCATCCACGCGAAGTGTTATTTGCTCCGGAGAGTATTTTGATCGAATTCCTTGGAGTAACCGAATTTCAGAATTGAAGTCAATCGCCCCAATTTTCATTTTTATGGTTGAGAACCCGGCTTCAATTTTTTCTTCAATTTGATCTTGCATAAATTGTGGGTCCCCCATCCAAACCAATCCATTGATCGGAATCTGTTTTTGTCCAGAGGTAAAAGCGTTGTTGAAATAATTTCCAGTTCCTCCGTTTTCTAGATCAAGTAAGGCTGTTTCAACACCAAATTTTATTGAAGGCCAATTGTTCAAATCGAGAGTTAAGTTTTCGCAAACTTCATTTAGCTTGTTCTCGTAATCTGTTTTACTCTCCAATGAAACGAAATCAGGCGATAAACCAGGGATAACGCTGCATTCTCCTCTTCCGATTATTTGTGGGTTTTCTGGATTCCAAATTGAAATGAACCATGCTTGTTTTTCCGTCAAGATGCCGCGGCTTGTTCCACTTGGTCGTTTAAAGTGAAAAGTACGGTGTTCATATTTGGCGCGCAACTTATGCATTCTCAACCAAAATAATGATGATTCCAAACAACAATAATGCTATTGCAAAAGTCGATAATGCTACTTTTTTCAATTCTGGATCGAAGTCTTTAGGGTCCGTTGTCTGCATTACTTTTCGAATGTGAAATAGCAAATAGAGTGCTGGTGTCAAAGCTAAAAATAGAATGGGTTCTCCTATTGAATTGATGAATTGCGCCAAACATGCCATTGCAATAATAATTATGATAGTGTGGTAAAATTTCGCCTGATTCGGCCCCATTTTTACAACAATTGTATTCTTTCCGGAGTTTTCGTCATTTACATAGTCACGCATATTGTTGAGATTCAAAACAGCCGTGCTTAACAAACCAATTCCAATGGCCAACAATATGTTTTCATTCGAAAAGGATTTTGCGAAAAGCGAATACACACCGAGCACACTAACGCCTCCGAAAAATATTAAAACCATAATATCGCCCATTCCATGATAACCATACGCTTTTTTACCAACTGTGTAGGTAATGGCGGCAAGAACGCAAAGGAGCGCAAGTCCAGAATAGAACCAAATCATTTCGTAAGGCATGTTTTGAGTTCCAAAATAGATCAATGCACCTGCGGAAAGTAAACTCAAAACAGAATTAATTCCAACTGCAATCTTCATTTCCTTTTGAGTTATAATTCCGGATTGAACAGCTCTTTCTGGACCAACACGGTTGTCATTATCCGTTCCTTTTGCTCCATCGCCAAGGTCATTCGCCAAATTCGATAAAATTTGAAATAATACAGTTGTTACCATTGCCAATGAAAAGATGATTGGATCCCAGAAGTCGCTGTAATAGGCCACCGCTGATCCAGCAATGATTCCAGAGAGGGAAAGAGGTAAAGTTCTTAAGCGAAATGCGCTTAACCATGCTTTGCTTTTTGACATATTACAAATCTAACATCATTATTGAATTTATTATTTGTGCGCGCATAGTAAAATGTATATATTCACAATATGAAATTGAATCCCAGTGAATTCGCGTTGTCAAAAATGCTCAATATTAAGTTTCCGATTATTGTTGCACCAATGTTTTTAGTGTCGAACAAGGAAATGATCATTGAATCCATTAATGCAGGAATTACTGGAGCGATTCCTGCATTGAACTATAGATCCGTTGAAGAGCTTCGATCCGCAATTAAAGAAATTAAGCAGGAAACGAAAGGCCCGTTTGGGATCAATATTATCGTTAACAAGTCAAACTTCTATTACAAAGAACAACTGCGAATTTGCTGTGAGGAAAAGGTCGATTTTTTAATTACGTCACTCGGTTCGCCGGAAGAGACAATTAAAATGGCACATCAAAATGGCGTTAAAGTTTTTTGCGATGTCGTCGACGTCAAATACGCGAAGAAGGTTGAAGCGCTTGGAGCTGATGCAATCATTGCTGTAAATAAGGAAGCAGGCGGTCATGCTGGATCAACTTCATATATGGAATTGATTCCATTGTTAAAATCAGAATGTACTATTCCGATTATTTCCGCTGGAGGTGTTGGTAATGGCTTTGAAGCAAAAAAAATGCTCGAACACGGAGCGGACGGCTTATCGATAGGTTCTATTTTTATCGCCTGCAATGAATCAGGAGTTTCGGAAGAATACAAACGAGCCTGCGTCGATTATGGTGAAAAGGATATCGTAATGACGACGAAATTATCAGGAACGCCATGTACTGTTATTAATACACCTTACGTGCAAAAGGTTGGAACGAAACAAAGTGCATTCGAACGATTTCTAAATAAGAATAAGAAATTAAAAAAATGGATGAAGGCATTGACTTTTGTTCGTGGATCAAAACGTCTTCAGAAAGCAGCTTTCAGTTCTACCTATAAAACGGTTTGGTGCGCTGGACCATCAATTGAGCATGTCAAGGAAATTCGTCCGATGAAGGAAATCGTTAATCAACTAATCCAAGAGTATGAAAAAGGAGAGTAAAGAGGTTTCCTTAAAATCAATGAGATGGAAGCTTTGGCTCCTTGGAACGTTCAAAATTCCAATGGTTGGATTTATTCGCCCTAGATTACTGGAATTGAATGACGATTCTGCAAAGATTAGAATTCGCTTGAAAAGAAGAACGAAAAACCATCTTGGATCAATGTACTTTGGAGCTCTTGCTGCTGGCGCTGACTTAGCCGCTGGTTTACATGCGTTTTACTACGCTTCTAAATCGTCAAAGAGAATGTTCTTCGCTTTTAAAGGTGTTAAGGGAGAGTTTCTCATGCGTGCTGAAAGCCATGTTACCTTTGTTTCTAATCAAGGAAGCCTAATAAAAAAAACGGTTGAAAGTGCTTTGTTATCTGGAGAAAGAGTGAATCAAGAAATAGAAGTCTTAGCGGTAGATGAAAGCGGAAATGAGGTTGCCAAATTTCAAATGATGGTCTCGATAAAATTCAAGTAATCCATTTCAATTCTTTTCTATCTTTGCCTGATAAAAACACAGAGATGAATTACATGACACCCGCAGAACTAAGCGAGAAATTAAACGCTAACAATGATCTAGTACTTTTGGATATTAGAGAATCGTATGAATTGGAAATTTGCCAAATTGGCGGATTGCATATTCCAATGGGTGATATTTCAACACGTGTCAATGAAATTAATTCAGATTTTGAAGTTGCTGTTTTATGCCGTTCAGGAAAGAGAGCAGAGGCAGTAGCTAATTTTTTAGAAACCGATGCAGGCATGAAGAAAGTGGCGATTGTTGCTGGTGGGATCCTCGCTTGGATTGAGACTATTGATAGTTCATTAGAAGCATATTAATTATGAAGGGAAGATCTATCTTACAATATTTAATGCTGTCCTTTCGAGGAGTAGCAATGGGAGCCGCTGATGTTGTGCCTGGCGTTTCAGGAGGGACAATCGCGTTCATCACTGGGATTTATGAAGAGCTAATCGAAAGCCTAAATAATATTAATCTTGGAGCAGCTAAGGTTTTAATCAAGGATGGAATCAAGGCTTTCTGGAAACATATCAACGGAACGTTTTTCCTTTTCCTTTTCGGGGGAATAATTGTCAGTATTGCTTTGCTTGCTAATGTTGTTGGACATTTATTAGAAACGCAACCGGTGATTCTATGGAGCTTTTTCTTTGGTTTGATCATTGCAAGTGTCTGGTTGATTGGGAAATCAATTAAGGAATGGAATGCTGGAGTGATTGTTTCTTTATTAATTGGAACTGGAGTTGCTTTTTATATCTCTACAATTCATACTGTCGCTCAAGGAAGTGAAAGTTGGTATATCGTATTTAGCGGTGCAATTGCAATTTGCGCGATGATTCTACCTGGGGTTTCAGGTTCGTTTATATTGGTTCTGCTTGGGACTTATAGTGTTGTTCTTGATGCAATCAAGGATAGAGACTTCATGATAATTGGCCTATTCGCCATAGGATGTCTAATCGGGTTAATGTCTTTTGCTCGACTTCTCAAGTTTTTGTTCTCAAAATTCAAAGAAATTACAATTGCATTATTGACTGGATTCATGATCGGTTCCTTATATAAGGTATGGCCATGGAAAAATGCATTCGGTGAAGCGATTGTTACCCATTCAGACGGAAAAAAAGATTTCATGATGGCGAATGTATTGCCTGATCATTTTACCGGTGATGCTCAACTTGTTTTGGCAATCGCTAGCGCTGTTGTTGGATTGGCGGTAATTGTCATTCTTGATCGATTTGCACCAAAAGAATCATGAAGAACTATGGCCTAATTGGAAAGTCATTGGGACATTCTTTTTCAAAGCCTTTCTTTGAGAACCATTTTGAAAAAAATAACATTTCAGGATCTTATAAGAATATTGAATTGGAATCCATTGAGGAATTCAAAGCTGTTCGTGATTTTTTTGACGGGTTCAACGTCACCATTCCATATAAACAAGCGATAATTCCTTTCCTGGACTATTTAACGGCTGAAGCCACAGCAATTGGCGCCGTAAATATTATTCAATGTCGAGATGGAAAATTGATCGGTCACAATTCAGATGCTTTCGGTTTTCATCAATCCATCAAACCATTTTTAACCAATCTGCACGAAAGAGCGATTGTCTTAGGAACAGGTGGTGCGTCAAAAGCTGTTGAATTTGTTCTTCGTAAAATTGGACTAGACGTTATTTTTATTTCTAGAAACCCATCTACTGAGAATGAATTCTCGTATGATGAGCTTAATAAGCACATGTTGAATGCATGTAAAATAATAGTGAATACCACTCCGGTCGGAACATATCCGAACATTGATGATTGTATTTCTTTTCCTTTTGAATTCCTCACCGAAGATCATTTGGTTGTGGATTTGATTTATAATCCTGCAAAAACAAAGTTTCTAAAGTCAGCAGAAGAGAATAATGCAACCATTATGAATGGTGAGACTATGTTAAAACAACAAGCGTTGAAGTCATATCAAATATGGAACGCTGAATAAACCATTAAATGGAATCTGTAAAACAATTAATCACACGCGGTCAAGACGTGTCACTTGAATTTACTTCTCACATTGAGAATCAATTAACCATTACTAGAACTATTGTAGCTTTTGCAAATACAAATGGGGGAAAGGTTATAGTTGGTATTAATGAAAAAAACAAGGTTATCGGCGTTGAACCTGCCGAAGAGTTGAAGCTATTTAAGGAGCTAATTAATAATGATTGCGCGCCAATAGTTCCTTTTGAATCTAAAGTTTCAGAAGAGGGAAGGCATTTACTTCTTGAAATAGATGTTCCCAAATCAAGCATCAAGCACAAAGCCAAAGGAGAAGAGGGAGAAATGCAATTCTATCATCGTATAAAGGATACAACTTTAGTAGGCAATAGAGTAATCATTAATTTATGGAAGCTGCAAGACGATTCGACTCCAAAGCCAATTGATCTAGATGATAATTTAAAAGCTATTTTTGAATTCATTGAAGAGTACAAGCCTGTAACGGTTTCTAAAATCTTTCGATTCTTTGCTCTTAATAAGAATGATGTTAATCTCTATTTGGCGCAATTGAACTATTGGGGATATATTGATTGCGTTATTGTTGAATCTGGAATGGCGTATACTTTGGCCAATTAGCTTCTTTTAATGTGATTGATTTTTTTGGGTTATTTAAAGTGCAAATTAAATCAAGGAAGTTAATTGGGGTCTTAGAAAGATGAATCGATTGCTGTCTCAGAGTATTTCGTAAATCAGATCTAAAAAAGAATAGGGTTATTATTACAAATAATTATTCTTATCATTGCGGCTAATACCAAGACTAAACTACTATGAATAAGATTGTTTATGCCGTTGGAATTGTGCTGTCGGTAATCTTTTTCTTTGTGGTTATTATTTTATCGAAGTAGAAAAGACGACCAGCACTATGTGTGCATATTATTTGCAAGAAGTGTCTTAAGAATACGAGGTTGAGTTGGGTGCAGGAAGAGAAGGGTTGTCCTCTGAAATAGGACTTTGGTCACTGTTACTCTTAGTTTATTTCGGTTTTATGAATATTATGAGATTGAGGAAAGTGAAGACCAAAGCCATGAAAATAAGTTCAATTATTGCTTTGAGCTTAACAATTATTATCCTGTTATGGGATTTTGGAATGATTAGTTCATCAGGGAGTTTGTCCTTTGACGAAATAGGTTTGGCGTGGTTAGGGCATTGCTTTGTTATTTTAATATTGAGTATAATCGGATTCGTTAGAGTTCGAAATATAATAAGTTTATTAGTTCAGAAAGATGATCTATTAATATAGAAGATACGAGTGAATTATTAGATTCATAAAAATGTTTAATAAATTTTGTATTCTTTCTTTCTTTCGTATCTTAGAAAGATTACAAAATTAACACATATAGAAGAATATGGGAAGACCAGCAACTAAGCCGGCGAGATTGAAGGATGGTTTTTATATTGAAGTAAAAAACCAAGGAAGTGGAGGTATCATGATTAGACGTGATACTAAAGAACAAATGTTAATGGCTGCAGAAGACTATTCAAGAATGAAACAAGTTACAGTACTCGGAGAAATGAAGAGTGATAAGTGGCTTGATAAAGTGAAGAATAAGAAAAAATAGACTTTAAATCTTATTAAATAGAGGGTTCTTCTTTAGAAGTGCCCTTTTTTTATGCTCGCATTATCTTATCTATTAAGGAGTTATAAAATAGATGAAAAAAGATTCGAAAAAGTCATTGCAGATAAAGAAAGACTTCATAACTTTGCCCCCGCTTAGAATGATAAGTAAACCAGATTTGAAAGTTTAAGGATGAATTTTTTTTTAATAAAGTTTAATAAAAGCTTGTTAAAATGAAAAGAGCGTCTATCTTTGCCTCCGCTTATAACGATAAGTATAGAGGATTTGAAAAGAAAAAAATAAATTTAAAAAGTTTTCAAGAAAAGCTTGTTAAAATAAAAAGAGTGACTATCTTTGCCCCCGCTTATAACGATAAGCGAATTAAAAAGAGAGAGATTTGTGACT
>TARA_B110000902_G_scaffold210679_1_pt1 | contig 160234 bp, 157 predicted proteins | sample TARA_B110000902 | Tara Oceans TARA_B110000902 (sample SAMEA4398009) | marine metagenome | biome: Polar Biome; feature: [SRF] surface water layer (ENVO:00010504); material: water (ENVO:00002006), including particulate matter (ENVO:01000060) such as... | depth 5 m | reverse complement strand
GGTCCGGAAACAATTCGCTTTTCTGGAACCATGACCGCCTTGGACAATTGAAAATGATAGTGTGGATCCGGTAAGTCGCACGTCGTAAACCGTCCTTTTCTGAAGTGAACCTGATTGTTTGCATGTTTTTTTGCCTTTCCCATGTACAAGAAAATCTCATCTTGAGTAATCGCAACTTCTTCGATAAATGCTTTTTCGGTTGAGAAATTATAACGAACCTTTTGCGCTATGAGTTCTTCCGATCCATCTGTGAAATGTGGAAGTCCGATCATGTTAGAATCGGCATCATAAATATATTCTGCAGCAATTTCTTCATTGTCCATATCGATTGTAATGTAACCGGCATCCATTTTAACCGTTCCATTATCAACCTTGGCGTTGCCATAGAGATGAATTTTGTTGTTTTTTAAATCTGCATAAATTGAATCGTTCGCACTATAGAAGATAGGATCTTCAATGTCATCGCCATTTAAGTAGAGTGTATCTTGGGCATAACTTAGCTGAGCACTGCACATTATTAACAATGTAGAGCGTATAACTAGATGTATGGAACACTTTTTGAAGACCAATTGTATCTTATTTTTGTAAGTACCTCAAGAATAACGAAGCAAAACTATTAAAATTACGTTTCAAATGATTGAAAAAGGAAGGAGTTGTCAAAGAATGTTTGCAATTGCAGTGTTATTTGTCTTTGGTTTGGGATCATCTGTGAATGCGCAGGAGGACGAATTGTCAATAGGAACAATAAAAACAATTGTTATTGATGCGGGGCATGGTGGCAAAGATCCAGGTTGTCACGGAGCTTCGGCTCAAGAGAAGCACGTTTGCCTTTCAATGGCATTGATGTTGGGCGCGAAAATTAATAAGTACTATCCAGACATTAACGTTATTTACACAAGAGACACAGATGTTTTCGTTGAATTAGGTGAAAGAGCCAAAATTGCCAACCGTAACAATGCAGATTTGTTTATTTGTATTCATGCAAACGCCGCAAGCGCTTCTGCTTATGGAACGGAAACGTATGTTTTGGGTTTGCATAGGACAGAGTCACAACAGAGCGTTGCAGTAAGAGAGAATTCGATAATTCACTTGGAAGACGACGGCGGAGCGAAATACAAATCTTTCGATATGTCTCCTGATGCGATCATTGCACGTCAAATTCAATTGAGTGTCTTTCTGGATCAATCTATTAATTTCGCTTCCAAACTTCAAACTGAATTCACAAGCATTGGACGTCATAACAGGGGTGTGAAACAGGCTGGATTTCTTGTTTTGTACAAAACAACAATGCCAAGCGTATTGATTGAAACAGGTTTTTTAACGAACCCGAAAGAAGAAAAATTCCTAGCCGATTCTACGACACAAAATCAAATGGCAGGTTCAATGTTCACGGCATTTAAAAAATACAAAAATGAACTCGAAGGAATTGATGAACAGACCGTTAATGAGAACCCAGTAGAAACAACGATAGTAATTGTTGATGAAGTTGCTTCGACAGATATAGTCTTCCGGATTCAAATTGAAACATCTGAATCTAAAATTAGCTTAACAGATTATAAGTTTAAAGGAAATACGATCTATGAATACAAACAAAATGGTCTGTACAAATATACTGTAGGGAGTTTCGTTAATAACTTTAATGCTGCCAGTAAAATGAAGACTGAGATGCGTGCGAATGGGTTTGAGCATGCATTTGTTGTAGGCTTCTTGGGTGGAGAGCGGATTAATTTGCAAAAAGCTATTAACTTAGCAGAAAAATAAAGGCATGAAGCTATCTAAAGAAATTATCACCGGAATTATAACATTAGCGGCTGTTGCACTTCTAATTGCTGGAGTCAATTTCTTAAAGGGGAATAGCTTCTTTGGGGGAGATAAGGAGTATTATGCTTATTTCCCATCATCTGGAGGTGTAACACCAGCAACATCTGTTTATGTGAATGGTGTAGATGTAGGAAAGGTTATGAATATCGAATACCTTCCAAATGCAAAGGATTCTTTAAAAAAGGTGAAAATTACATTTAACATTTCAACAGATAATCTCAAAATAGTAAAAGGCTCGACAGTCGAAGCTGGAGGAATTGATTTACTTGCCAAAGGTTTGACAATTCACATGAATACTGACTATTCAGTAGGATATTACAAGCCTGGCTCAACCTTACCGGGTTTAGTTTCTGTTGATATGATGTCCCAAGTTCAAGCTTATGCTGATCCAATAACTAAGAAACTACAAGGAGCGTTAGTTTCTATCGACAACATGGTGCAGGGCGTGTCTGCTTTTTGGGATACGACAGCAACATCTGAGCTCGAATCAAGCATGAGAGAAATAAAAATTGCCATTCGTAAATTCGGTAATGCTGCTGATCAAATTGAGGGACTTCTAACTGATGAAAGAATTCGATTGTCTCGAATCATGAACAATGTTGAGGAGATAACCGTTAATCTCCGCAAGAGCAATGACACTGTGAAGGCCATAATTGGTAACGTAAAACAAATTACTGATGACTTAGTAACTGCTGATTTTAAGGAGACAATTACGCAAGCCACTCAAACGATTAAGCACGTCAACAAAATTCTCGATGAAGCAGCCGCTGGTAATGGCACCCTCGGTAAGCTCTTGACAGACGATAAGTTATATTATGACATTATTGAATCAAACCAAGCACTTCAAGGTCTTGTGAAAGATTTACAAGCGCATCCAGAAAGGTATATTCATTTCTCTGTATTCGGTGCGAAAACCAAAGGTGTGCCTCTTACAGTAGACGAAGAGGAAAAGCTTAAGGAACTCTTGAAAAAATAGCTTAACTCTAATTATTACGGAATTTAAAATGATTTCTAACATTCTATTTGCATTTCTATTAGTCGGCTCAATGAGCTTTTTTATTTGGAACATTTTAAAAATTAGGTCGAACATTCGCCTAGGAAGAGACCTCGACCGCTCCGATAAGAAAAGCGAAAGATTGAAAACGATGCTTCTTGTGGCTCTTGGCCAGAAAAAGATGTTTACAAGACCCATTCCAGCGCTTTTGCACTTAATGATTTATTCGGCATTCATTCTTACTCAGATTGAATTGATTGAGATCTTCGCCGATGGGCTTTCAGGATCACATCGCATATTTAGACCTGATTTAGGCGGACTTTACACATTCATTATCTCTTTCATTGAAATTCTTTCTGTACTGGCTTTCATTGCTACTTTAATCTTCCTTTCCAGAAGAAACTTAATTAAAGTTCCTCGTTTGAACATGAAGGAAATGAAGGGTTGGCCTAAGATGGATGGGAACATGATTCTCTTCATGGAACTTATTCTTATTATTTTCATTTTAACCATGAATGGTGCAGATGAAGCGATGCATCTTCAAGAATATGGATCCTCTTATGGATTTACAATTAGTAGTTTAATTGGTCCAATGTTCGAAGGAATGGATCTGTCTACTCTGCACACTCTTGAAAGAGTAGGTTGGTGGGGACACATTATTATGGTCTTCACATTCATTAACTACTTGCCTTATTCGAAGCATCTGCATATTTTCTTAGCTTTCCCGAATACATATTATTCGAACCTTGAAAAGAAAGGCCGATTCACCAATATGGAATCCGTAACAACTGAAGTTAAGTTGATGATGGACCCTGAGGCTGATCCTTATGCTGCACCTGCAGAAGGAGCAGCTGAACCTCAAAGATTTGGAGCGAAGGATGTTACAGATTTGACGTGGAAGAACTTAATGGATAGTTATTCATGCACGGAATGTGGCAGATGCACATCATCTTGTCCAGCGAACGTTACCGGTAAACTTTTGTCTCCTCGTAAAATCATGATGGACACAAGAGATCGCTTGGTTGAAGTGGGTAAAAACAAAAGAAAGCATGGAGCAGATCATGATGACGGGAAATCGTTACTTAGTGATTACATTAAAGAAGAAGAGTTATGGGCATGTACATCTTGTAATGCATGCGTTCAAGAATGTCCAGTGAATATAGATCCGTTAGCAATTATCATTGATCTAAGAAGGTACCTCGTAATGGAGGAATCAAAAATCCCAACGGAATTGGCAGGAATGCTTACGAATATTGAAAACAATGGTGCGCCATGGCAGTTTAGTCCTGCGGATCGCTTAAACTGGGCAAATGAAGAAGGATAACGATTTAATTGATATTGAAGAAGACGGGAAGAAAATATCTCCAATTCTTCCAAATACGGTAAAGAATTTCATGATTGATATCGATGGAACGATTTGCGATGATATTCCCAACGAAGAGCCAGAGAGAATGGCTACCGCAGAGTTGTATCCGGACGCATTGGTGACAATTAATAAATGGCATGAAGAAGGTCATGTAATTACATTTTTCACTTCACGTATCGAAGAGCATCGCGAGGTAACTGAAAAATGGTTGAATGATCATGGATTCAATTACCATGGAATGATGATGGGAAAACCGAGAGGGGGAAATTACCATTGGATAGATAATCACATTGTAAGAGCGACAAGGTTTGAGGGTAGATTTACGGACTTGATCGCTGAAAGTGCTACAATTCAAGTTTTTAAAAAATAGTATATGAGTTTGAATGTTCCAACAATGGCTGAAATGACAGCCAAAGGAGAATCACCAGAAATTTTATTCTGGGTGGGTTGTTCTGGAAGTTTTGATGATAGAGCGAAGAAAATAACCAAAGCCTTGGTTAAAATATTGAATAAGTGCGAGGTTAAATTCGCCGTTCTTGGAGCTGAAGAAAGTTGTACGGGAGACCCCGCAAAACGTGCTGGAAATGAATTTACATTTCAAATGCAGGCAATGATGAATATTCAACTTTTGGAAGGGTATGACGTAAAGAAAATCGTTACGGCTTGTCCACATTGCTTTAATACGCTGAAAAACGAATATCCTGAGTTGGGAGGGAACTATGAAGTCATCCATCATACTCAAATGATTCAAGAGTTGATCAATCAAGGAAAACTTTCCATAAAAGACGGCGGAACGTATAAAGGAAAGAAAATTACATTCCACGACCCTTGTTACTTAGGTAGAGCGAATGATGTTTACGAAGCGCCTCGATCTTTAATAGAAAGTTTGGATGCTGAGTTGGTAGAAATGAAACGATGCAAGACGAAAGGATTGTGCTGTGGTGCCGGTGGAGCTCAAATGTTTAAAGAATCAGAGAACGGTAACAAAGAAGTCAATATCGAACGCACAGAAGATGCACTTGAAACACAGGCCGAAGTAATCGCTACGGGATGCCCATTTTGTAATACAATGATGACGGATGGATTAAAGAATTTCAACAAGGAAAACGAAATTGAAGTTTTAGATGTCGCCGAACTTATCGCTAACGCCGCAGATTTATAATGTTTTTTCCTGAACTCAACCCCAACAGCAAAGTCTGGGTATACGCATCTAGTCGTGACTTTGACGCAACCGAAGTTAATTTCATTAATGATTCTTTAGCCGTGTTCATTCCTGAATGGGCTGCACATGGAGCCAAGTTGATTGGAAACGGAACCGTTCATAAATCTCGTTTCGTAATTCTTTCTGTAGATGAATCTCAAGTGAACGCATCCGGCTGTTCTATTGACACTTCCGTGCACTTCATAAAGAACTTAGGTTCTGAATTGGGCGTAAACTTCTTCAATAGAATGGATATGGTTATTGAAAATGACGACAAAATGGAAACCATTCATGTTTCTGACTTAAAGCATCACAAGAACGCGAAAGTTTACAATCCAATGATTACAAGCCTGTCCGAGTTGAATTCTAGTTGGTTGATTCCAGTAAGTGAAAGTCCTTTTGTTTAAATCTTGTTATTACCTTTTTTCGTTTTTTCTTTTTTATCCAAACGCACACCACCAACCAAACGAACAAGGTGATAAGCACCCCCGTATTTTAACTCTCGATGTGACACTGATTTTATATCAAATTCAGTAGTTAGCCAAAAGAAATACTTCGGTTTAGAATATCCTGCAACAAAGCGAAAGTCAACTCTAGGAGCCAACCCTAAAAGCCCTCTTGTAATTCCATTTGCACTCACAAATTTAGATTGAACAACTCCGCCTAGCCCTGCGAAAACAGAAGCTTGCCAAAAACCTTGGCGGTAAACGTATGCATAACCTGGAACGAAACCGATATCAAGAGTCGCAATTGAATTTGCAGATGATTTTGTTTCTGTTGTATCAATCAATTCATGGGGGACGATAGGATCGAGGCCATTGCCGACACCGAAGATGTTCAAAGTGCTTTTAAAATACCACGTTCCGATAGTTCGTTTAAATTCACCAACACGTCCAAAAACAGACTGCATTCTAAACTGATCTGATTTGAAAAACCATGAATTGATAGAAAAGTCAAAATTTAATATCCGAGGCTCGATGGCATTTGGTTTTAATGTTGTGAGCGAGTCGTCCCAGCGATTTGCATCTTGAATTGCATAGCCCAAATAATTACGAAGATTAATGTCCCAATATCTTTTCTTAACTGTAAACGAAACTCCCAAGTCAAAATAATTAGGGTTACCAAATTTACCGGCAGGCCTTAACGTTTGGGGCAATGCAAAACCTATCCGAAGCGCAAACCACTTGTAAGCAGCTCCAAATCCTAAAATTACTTTCTGATTGTGTTTAAATTTTATTTTTTTATATCCTCCTAAGAAGTTATCCTTAATTGAAAAGGGAGAAGAGCTGTAACCTAGGTCACTGTATAGAACAACATTATCCTTATAAAGTTTATACGCCAGCGAATCATCTACTTGAGAATTAGCTCTAGAACAACAAAAAAGAGTTAATATGACTAAAAACAATTTCACAATACTAAATTAAGGATTCTGTCAATTGCATTCATTTTTGTCCAAATAACTTTCGAACAGAGATCTTTTAATGAAACCAATCATACTTTTCCTGTAAAAACTTTATGTTTCATTGAAATTGAAATGTTTAGCCTGCTGTTAATTATTATTCGCTTGGATTACGCCTCGGTAACTTGCGCTTTTTCTTACTTTTGTCGCTCAATTTGAGATCGATGAAAAAACTGTACAAATTCTTACTGAATAAATTACCTAGGCCAATCCTCATTCGAATGAGTTATGCTTTCAAGGCGGTTGCTCCAACTTTTTATAGAGGTGATAATGTAGAATGTCCAGTTTGTGAAAAGTCATTCTCTAAATTTCTTTCCTACGGATATGGTAAAGGGCATAGGGAAAATGTTCTTTGTCCTTATGACTTAACCTTAGAACGCCATCGTTTAATGTGGTTGTATTTAACTGGGCATTCCAACTTTTTCACTTCAACGAATCGACTTGACGTTCTTCATATTGCTCCAGAGCAGTGCTTTCATAAACGTTTTCAAGGACAAGATAATTTGAATTATTTAACTGGGGACTTACTTTCACCTATCGCTGACATGCATTTTGATTTACATGATATTCCAATGGAAGACAATCGGTTTGAAGTCGTTTTTTGCAATCATGTTATGGAGCACGTTGATGATCCTTTGCTATGCATGAAAGAATTGTACCGTGTAATGAAGTCAGGCGGTTGGGCTATTATACAAGTTCCACAAGATTACACACGTGAGGTGACTCTCGAAGATCCGACAATTACAACTCCTGAGGCCAGAGAAGAGCATTTTGGACAATACGATCACGTTCGGTTATTCGGTAATGATTACCCGCAATGGCTTGAAAAAGCTGGCTTTGAAGTTGAGTCCTTCGACGCAAATCAACATTACTCAGTAGAGCAATACAGTCGTTTTCGATTAAATAAAAAGGAGAAATTGTATATTGCTAGAAAGAATTAAATATGCCATCGCGCAAACCCAGCAAGTATATTTCGTTAATTCTAGCAGCTACAATTCTTGGAGCTGTCGTTCTGCTCTTTTGGTGGTCATCGAATGTGGGATCAATCATGAGATCGAAAGCGGTTCCAATTGTTAAGGACAATTCTAAAGTTGAACTTGGACGTAAACTATTCTTCGATAAGCGTTTATCTGGAGATAACACAATTTCCTGTGTTAGTTGCCACAACCCTAAACTAGCCTTTACAGATGGTAAGAAATTTTCTGCAGGAGTAGAAGGAAGGCTGAGCTTTAGAAATACTCCAACTTTGTTAAATGTTGTTGAAGCCACTTCATTCATGTTCGATGCAGAGATAAAAACACTTGAAGAGCAAGCCATTGTGCCAATTCAAGACCATACGGAAATGAATATACGAATGGGAGACCTCATAAGAAAACTGCGCGCCATTCCCGAGTACAACAAAAGTTCGAAGGAGATTTTCAATAAAGAATTTGACGCATCAGTATTAACGAAATCATTGGCAGCTTTCCAAAAGAGTTTGATTTCTAAGAATTCGTTGTTTGATCAATTTCAGGCTAGTGGAGACTCTAGCCTGTTCAATGAAGCACAATTAGAAGGATGGTCGAAGTTTAATGAATTGGATTGCATTAAATGTCATGAGTTACCTAACCTTACAGATTATTTACCATATAATGTTGGTCTCTATATGGATTATGGAGGGGATCAAGGAAGGTTTAGAGTTACCCATGACTCAATAGATATGGGGAAATTTAAAACCCCAACTTTGAGAAATGTTGAATTGACCGCACCTTATTTTCACGACGGATCTGCGCAAAGTTTAAGCGATGTTATTCAGTCACACACAAGGAGCTTTAAATGGCATCCAAATAAGGACAAACGGATTCAGATCAGTAAATTAACTACTGAAGAAGAGCAAAAAATAATTGATTTCTTAAAAACAGTAACCGACACCACATTTTTATTGAATTTCAATTAATGTTATTGAAATAGGTTTTTTTAAGTCATTATCGTCTTAGAGTGAATAGTTAAACGAAGATTGTTTTCGTTGTGTATGCATAATAATGGAGGGCTTTTTGCGTTATGACTGTAACCAAATGAATTATTAACAGTTATAGTTCATGTATAAAGTCTGCAAGCTTTGTATAAAGAACTAGAACTATAAAACCAGAAAACATGGCAGTGAACCCAGTTTACCACCAAACAGACGATCGTCTTCAAGACGAAATGATGTTAATAAGGCGGGCAAAAGAGGATCCGGAGCGATTCGGTCCACTGTATACGAAATATCATGAACAGATATTTCGATATATCTATCAAAGGATGGATGATGAAGATTTGGCTTTTGACGTAACTTCTCAAGTATTTATTAAGGCGATGAAAAACCTTCATAAGTATGAGTACCGTGGTGTACCGTTTTCATCTTGGCTTTATCGAATTGCGAAAAGCGAGCTCTACCAAGCGTTCCGTGATAGAAAGGCGAGAAAGACTGTGAGTGTTGAAAGCATGCATCTTTTTGAAATGATTGAAGAAATGGAGGAAGATGATTCTTCTGGAAATAAGAAAAAGTTATTTCGTTGTTTATCATTATTAAAAGATGACGATTTACAATTGATTGAAATGAGGTATTTTGAAAAACGATCGTATCGTGAAATTGGAGAGATCATAGAAATAACAGAAAATAATGCTAAGGTTAGGACTTTTAGAGCCTTAGAAAGACTTAAGAAACTATTTATGAAATAATATTAGAAATGGAAAAAATTAATACCATTTTAGATCGTAAACCTATTAATTCAGAGTACATCAACTCAAAACAAGATTTTAATAAGGTAAAGAATGGATTTCAAAAATTAAAACCTCCAGTCTTTAAGCAGACCTGGTTTTATGGAGCTGTAGGCTTGGCTGCAGTAGCAATGGTTTTCATCGCCGTGTCCTTGACATCGACCGATGATGATGAAGAAATGATTGCTTCTGCAGACGTCAAAAATGAAACTCCATTAGAACAAGAGCCCTCTGAAAAGAAAGCAGTTCTTGTCGCCGATCTAAGTGATCAAGAAGAAGACGTTCCTGAAGTTGAACCTGTTCTTGCAAAATCAACGATTGTAAAGCTAGCGCCTATCGCAGAGAAACCACCAACTGTTGAAAGAAGAGTAGTTGAGGAGCCTCCTCTAGTCCCCGAAACTCCAAAGATTACGCAACCGCATATAGCTGGTGTATTTGGCGGAGCTATTGCATTCGTAGATTTTTGCGATCCAGCTGGAATTCAAGTGAATAAAGACATTGCAATCGTAGAATACACAATCCATTATATGTCTTGTACGCAAGATGTTACATTTAAAATGAGAGGCGGTAAAATGCCACTAGGAGTTTGCAATGAATTACGCAATTGTGGAGAGCAAATTGAGATTGATTTTAGAAACGTAAAAGGGTACAATAAAAAGACTGGAGAAGCTTTGGCATTTGGCAATTTCTCTTTAGTTCCAATTCTTTAAGGTAGTACGTTTCATATTCGTTCGTAATAGAAATATGTTAATCAACAATTCACCTTTAATAAAAAGAGAGGGTGATTTATTGCATTTATAGAAAAACATCCATACTTTCGTAAAGTAAGCTATGGTGTGAGCTATATAACAATGTTAGAATCAAAACATTAACGTGTCTTTTGCTACTACTCGCTTCGTCATCGACGTTTGCTCAGCATACTAATTTTAATACCCAAAGAAACTGGTCTCTAAACAAAAAAGAGGTCATGTTTGGTATTGGTGCGACTCAATTCTTAGGTGATTTAGGCGGTAAGGATCAAGTAGGTACGGATTACCGTTTAAAAGACTTAGATTGGCCGTCAACTTCAATTGGAGGAATGATAGGATACCGCTTTAGATTTCATCCTTATTGGGCGACAACAACTTCATTGAATATTGGTATGGTTCGAGGGAATGATGCATTTACAAATGAAATCGTTCGTGAATCAAGAAATTTACATTTCCGCTCAATGATTTTTGAACTTCAACAAAGAATTGAAATCATTGTTTTGGCGAATGAAAAATTCGGTAATAGATTTTCACTAGGTGATCACAGAAAAAAAATAGGGAACCACAACGAACAAGTTTATTTATTTACTGGAGCAGGAGTAAGTTACTTTAACCCGAAAGCTCAATTAAACGGTGAATGGGTTGCATTGAGACCATTGTCAACTGAAGGTCAGGGTTTAGATGGTGGAGCTAGTGAAGTACTTGGTGTAACTGCAACAATTCCTTTCGGAATTGGAGCGAGAATGGGACTTGGGAGAATGTGGAGAATTGGAATCGAAGCAACTTATGTCAAAACGTTCTCAGATTACATTGATGATGTTAGTACAACTTATTACGATCCAGCAATTCTTGCTTCGGAAATTGGACCAGATGCTGCATTTCTTTCAAACCCTGCAACGCAAAACGTAAATTGGTTTGCTGCTGGACAACAAAGAGGTGACAAGGAAAACGACGCTTATTTCTACCTGAACCTAACGATAGCTAGAAATGTTACTTATAAAGATTACGCGAAATCGCGAAGTATGAACAAATGGAAAGGACGTTACAAGTTCTAATCGAATTGTTAATATATTCTTGAAAGATAATAATGAGGTGGCTTTGCTCACCTCATTGTCGTTTGTACCTTTGCGTAAACAACAATTATGTACAAGTTACTTAGATCCTTTCTTTTCCTTTTTGATCCAGAAAAGATTCATGACACCACAGCCAAACTCATCCGAATCAACCTATCCATTCCTGGGGCTAAATTTATTTGGACTAAATTGTTTAGAGTGGAAGACGAGCGTTTGAAAAAGACTTTGTTTGGAATTGACTTTAAAAACCCAGTTGGCCTCGCTGCAGGATTCGATAAGAATGCATCTATGTATGATGATTTGGCGTACTGTGGCTTTGGTTTCATTGAAGTTGGAACAGTTACTCCAAAAGGACAGTTGGGCAATGAGAAACCACGTCTTTTTAGACTTAAAGAAGATGCCGCGATCATCAATCGAATGGGTTTCAATAACAACGGTGTTGAAAATGCCGTTGAGAATCTAAGAAAGAGAAAAACCAAAATTATTATTGGGGGAAACATCGGAAAGAATAAGGTGACTCCTAACGAAGACGCTACAAGTGATTACGTTAAGACCTTTAATGCGCTTTTTGATTATGTAGACTATTTCGTAGTTAACGTATCATCTCCAAACACGCCCAACTTGCGTGAACTTCAGGAAAAAGAGCCGTTAACTAAATTATTAAAAACTTTACAAGAATTAAACTCAACGAAACCGAAGCGCAGGCCTATTCTCTTAAAAATTGCTCCAGACTTAACGGACAATCAATTAGACGACATCATCGAAATTGTGGCTGATGTCTCTTTGGATGGAATTATTGCAACGAATACAACAATTTCTAGAGGAAATTTAAAGACATCGAATGAACGCATCAAAGAAATTGGAGCAGGTGGACTTTCTGGAAAGCCTGTTGGGTCAAGATCGACCGAAGTGATAAAGTACCTTTCGACAAAGTCGAATAAAGCGTTTCCAATCATTGGTGTTGGTGGGATTCATTCTGCTGAAGATGCACTTGAGAAATTAGATGCGGGAGCTGATTTGGTTCAATTGTACACAGGATTTATATACGAAGGGCCAAAGTTAGTGAAGGATATAAATAAAGCATTGATAGCTCGCTTGTAGCTCCTTTTAAAAGCTTAGATTTAAGTATGGGAAAGTTAAAACTTATTGAGTGTCCAAGGGATGCCATGCAAGGACTGCATGACTTCATACCGACTGCAACCAAGATTGACTACATCAATGGATTGTTAGATTGCGGTTTTCATACGATTGATTTTGGAAGCTTTGTATCTCCTAAAACCATTCCTCAATTAAAGGATACGGCTGAAGTTTTAGAGGGATTAAATCCTTCTGACAGTGAACTGTTGGCTATTATTGCGAATGAGCGTGGTGCAAAGGACGCTGTTCAATTTGAAAGAATAAAATATTTAGGATATCCATTTTCTGTTTCTGAAGAGTTTCAGAAAAGAAACACGAACGCAACAATTGAAGAATCCTTTAGTAGGGTAGAGGCCATTTGCAACCTCGCAGCTAAAAACGATAAAGAAATGGTGCTGTATGTTTCAATGGGGTTCGGAAACCCCTACGGTGATGAATGGCACCCTGATATTGTGGCTTCCTGGAGTGAGAAACTTCATGAGAAATTGGATGTCAATATCTTGGCTTTGTCTGACACAATTGGAGTTGCAACACCAGAGATTGTTTCTGATTTGTTTAGCACATTAATTCCAGCGCATCCTAATATTGAGTTTGGAGGGCACTTACACACCATGCCTGAAAATGCCCATAGTTTAATTGAGGCTGCTTACACAGCAGGATGCAGGCGTTTTGACGGGGCGATTAAAGGATTTGGCGGTTGCCCAATGGCAGCGGATGATTTAACAGGGAACATGCCCACTGAATTAATGAAGTTATGGTTCGAAGTAAATGCAATCGAAACAGGGCTGAATACGGAAAAGTTCGAGGTCTCCATATCTAAAGCGATTAGTGTATTTCCGTAACTTATTTGATATTTTGAATTATTAGAAAAATGAAGATAACATTATTAGCTTTCTCAGCACTATTCATTCTTTTCGCTTGTACGGAGAACAAGGATGAATTTACAGATGAACAAGAAGTGCATGCTCCTGGAGTTGCCACGGAATTTGAAACTTTATTTTCTGATACGGTATTCACGAATATAAAACACAGTCAGCTATTGAAAGAATTGCAGGTCTGTGTGCAGAAAGCCGATCCAGAATGCCCCCGTTGTGCGGTTTGTTCTCCTAATTTTTTTCGAATTTTTGAACTAGATAAGGAAAAAGATGTTAAAGACTTTTTTGGCCTCCAAATTAAATCATTGACGATATTAAAAGGGCAAAAGTTTGCTTTACCTGTTAGGCATTTGATTATTTTCGAAAGAGAGAAGGGGGAGTTAATAAAAGTGAACGGTTACCGCGGGAATTTGATTGAAACCATTTCGAGTAAATCAGGGGTGGATGATTTAATGATTCGGTTCTTGATGAAACAGGAGGATGAAGAGTCGAAGGCAATTGAAAATGTTCATTTTAATTGTTTGTTTAAATGGGATGGAAAGCGCTACAATTTTGAAAGTGTAGAACGAATCGAAGGTCCAAATTGGGGTGGAGCAATTAAATCGGAACATAAGAAGGAAACTTCAGCAGAAGTATACAGAGACTTAATCGCTGGGGAGTTGATAATCAAAGATCTTGTTATTCAATAATGAAATACTCTATCATTTTTTCATTGGCGTTGATTGGCTGTACAGGTGGCATTCCATTGCAAAACGTTAATTACACATCTTTACTAACGGATGACAACAGTAAGGTATGGTTGATTAATAAGCAATCTGTGAATAAGGTAAACTTTGCGAACAGCAGTGTCTGGAGTAAAGATTTAATGATCTTTCACGAATCGGGAAAAGTTGAGATAATTCCATTAAAAGCAATGGGGAAGAAGTCTCCTAAGTGCGGCAAATACTACTTAGATTCAGACAATAAGACCTTGGAAATTAACTTTCTGAAAGAAGAATGGCAAATGGACTTGGAATATATTACGGAAGACAGTATTTATATGAAATCCAAAAAAGGCTCTGATATAAAAATTGATATCCAGATTATTCCGTTGCCTGAATTAAAGGGAGGCTATTAATTCTCTTTTACAACTCTTGTGCGGTAAACGCTGTCACCGCTCTGAACTCTAAAAAGATAGATTCCTGAATCAAAAGAAGAAAGATCAATTAAGTTTGATATTGATTCAAATACGAAAGCTCCAGTTGAAGAATAAACAGTAACGAAATCAAAATCACCACCAATGTTCACTTTTCCATTCGTTGGATTTGGATACACATTTACTTCGAAGGTTACTAAAGAGCTCAATCCAACTGGATCTTCCTTCCAAACAGAGATTGAATCCAAGTACAATTTAAACCCGTCATTCGTTCTGTTGACAAAAGCAATATGAACAGTTTCACCATCTAGGCCTGCCTCGCTCAAATTCAATTCATGGTAATTCCATTCAGCCGATTCATCTGAAATATTAAGTAAAGTATCTGTAAAACTAGCTATTTGAGCATCCGTCTTAGAGGCCAATACCATATAATCATCTGGGAATGATGGATCGTGAGACTTTGCGTCCCAAAAAATTGAGTTTCCATAAGAGCCAAGAACAATTGAAGGCGTGATCAACCATCTGTCAGCCTGACCAACAGGATCAAAGAATGAAGTAGAACCAACAATGGAATCTGTTGAGTCTACTGGATCAGTCAATGAAATCCAGGCATCAGCAAATTCAATAACCGATGCGTCAGGTGTAAAACCATCATTATCAAAAATTGTATAGTTTACTGGAAGTCCATTTTGAAAATCCTCACCATAAACTTGAGTTTGAGCAGATACATTGATTGAAATCACCCCTAATGCCAAGATGCTTATTGTTTTTATCATGCTATAAAATTAGTGTTTTATGCTTATTCGGCTAATGTTATTAGTATTTCTTTATATTCCTGATAAAAGGTGTCGAATTTGATCAGTTTATCACGAAGAAACCTTTTGATTTCTTTATGGTTTTTTATATCATAAAAGTTAAGATCATTCAGTTCCCAATGAATTCTAGAAACCTTTCTACCATTGAATTCATGGCTTTCTTCATTCCATAAAGCTTCGCCAACTTCAGATTCCATCACAACTTTTAATTCCGTCATTTGTTCCCAAAGTATGGAACGGATATCATCATCTTTTGGTTGAATATCGAAGCAAAGAGTTGTCTTTTTTGGAGCAACGACAAGCCGAATGTAGATGTCTTTAACGTCAGAAGGATAGTTGATCCAGTTAATACCCCTTCCATTGGATGATTTGTAATTTCGCATCTCTTTGCGAAGTCCTTCCCAAAAATTGGTGTTCAATTCTTTACGTGCTTCTTTCGTTAACATCGCAACAAAAGTAACCGATTCTACTAGTTTTTAAGGTGGTGACTCATAATTTATTAGGTAAATTGCGTTTTATTAACACTACTATTATGCATAAACTCTTATTCTTACTAACTACAATTATTCTCTTAACTTCTTATAATACAGAGGCTCAGAATGTAAATGATCGAGAAATAAATAAAGTTGTAACAGTCGATGAATTCAAAAAACTTTTAGCACAAGACAACATTCAAATCATTGATGTTAGAACGCCGGAAGAATACAGCATTGGGAAAATAGGCGATGCAACGAACATTAACATCTACGATGATAATTTTAAAGCTAAATTAGAAGAGCTCGATCCATCCAAAACGACGTTGGTTTATTGCGCGAAAGGAGGCAGAAGTGCAAACGCTGCAAAAGTGATGGCTAAACTTAAGTTCAGGGAAGTCTATGACTTAAAAGGCGGTTATAGCTCTTGGAGTAAGTAAAACCTCAATTGAATCTAAACGCATCTCTAACAATATCAAACAGTGAGTTGTAAATTGCGAGGACATAAATAACTTGTACCGCCAACATCAAGAATAGCACCAAACAAAGTGTTAAGGTGTGTTACACTCTAATGAATCTAGTTGATTATAGGAACTAGCGGTCTGATTGAACGCTCAAACTTCCATTGTATACTTCCAAAAAAAAGATGAACAATACCAATAAAGGCATGAAGCCAAGTCTCCGGAATGATAAAATAGATATCAATAATAGCTACATCTAATAATTGAGAGAGTTCATACGAAAGAAAAAAGAAGACCACAGCAGCTGTGATATAGATTTTTTTGACGAGATGTCATCGCCAGGAATTGAAACTGTTCACGCTTGGGTTTAATTTTTCAAAAACTTAAATTGCTCAGTAACACCATCGCCATAAGCAACATTCAAGAGGTATTGACCAGTAGTTAATCCATTTATGTCCATTTTTTTTATATTGGCAGAAGAGAACACCTCAGTTAAAATAACACGCCCTGTCATATCTAGAATTGTTATTGTTCCTCCCTGCGTATCAGAACTTCTAGGCGTAATATTCAATATGTCCTTCGCCGGGTTTGGGAAGATGGATCCATCTTCATTTTCGTGTTCAGTGACACCAACTTCGGCAGCGTCAAATACTCTTAAAGCCATGGAAGGAACAACATCCGTCCCGAATCCAAGAGCGAAATACCCATTATCACTATTGATTGGTGTAATAGGCTGTAAAGTTGTGTTGACTGACCAATTGTAATCAATTCCGGTATCGTGTCCCATGAATATTTCAACATTGCTTGGTTGTACACATGCTAAGTAGCGTTGGTTGTCAGACAATTGGACGTGAGAATCGTAAGATCCAAAAACAACTTCGTCCTGCAAATCACCAGTGTAGTAATAGTATCCAAATGTGACCAAATTCAAATTATCGAAAGCCAAGTTCACATCATTGATGTCAGTAAATACATTGTCCCAGCTGTATAAGCTTAGCGCGATTTCCTCTCCATCTAAGGAAACGCCAGAGTTGTATCCAGTCACTGCAGAGAAATAAATCCCTTCAGCTCCTAATCGACTTCCGTTGGGGTTATCGTACACCATACACATTTCGAAAATGTTTCCACCACCACCTGGGCGGAAGTTTGCATTCGAAACAGGCAAGTTCGTTAAAGGGTCTGTTTTTGAATAACCAATCAACGAATCTGAAATAACAAAGTCATACGAAAGTGAGTTATCAAATGCAAACTCATCAGGTGCGCCCATTTCAACATCATAGGTCAATGTATACCTTCCATCAGGATATGTAGGGAATGAAAAGGCAGGTAAATTATTCGTACTGCCGGTGTATACTTCTAAGCTGTCTCCGGAAACGATCGAATAAGGACCTGCTGTTTCTGTCCAAATTCCTGCTGGGCCTGTTACAGTAGCTGTGATTGACACGTTGTTCTGTGTTGTGTTACCGAAATTGTAAACTTGAGCTCCAACATCGAATCCAAATTCAGTATTGTCAATAGATGTTTGAGAAGCCGCTACTGAGATTGAAGGACTAATTGTTGTGATTTTACTCAATCCACCATCGGTAGCATACAACCCCAATTTGTTGCCAATAAAAGCCACAACATCGTCTCCAGTATCCATTCTAGCTCTTAAAATGGCTCCGTCAGTCTTTGAGATGAACGCGAATGGAATTGTAGTCATAGGACCATCAGTAGTCCCAGGAACATCAATTAAGGCGTCTTCACGGTTAATCATCACAACTCCGATTGCACCCGCTTGTTCACACATTAAAACTTTTGTTCCATACCAGCAAACATTTGCAGAAACACCATCGTATCTGTAAACAACTGCAATTTTCCCCGTTAAATCATTGATCAATGGACCACAACCTTCATTTGAAAAAGGAATCCCTTGAGCGTTTAATCCTGGTGTGCCGTCTTCAGCTATTTTTAAAGTATCTAAAACTGCATCTGCTGAGTTCAATAAATTTGGCAGTCCCCAATCGGTTCCGTCGCCGTTGCTTGTAAAGTTATAGCCACCTGCGATAGATACTGGAGCAGTTACTGAAAATGAGACTTGACCAAAAGTAAGTGCGCCTAACATACAGAAGCTCATAGTAGTACATAGTGTTTTCATGCGGGTAATTTTTACGTAAGGTATGCAATCTATATTACTTGTGAAAATTGTATTAACAGTAAATTTTCACCTTGTTTAATTTATTTATCCGCTGTTCAAAGCACATATTTGTGCCTCCAATATATTTTGTACGACAATAACATTAAAAGAACTTCCAGGACCAACAGGAATTCCAGTTTTTGGGAACGTGTTCAAGCTCGACTTGAATAGCCTGCATAAGCAGATTGAGCAATGATCAGATGAATATTGAGATGTCTTTCATTTGAATTTGGGAGACTCTAATTTCCTGTGCATCATACACCCAAGTTTGATTCAGAAAGTTTATGCGGCGCGACCAAAGAAATTTGTACGAATGAAAAAGATGGATTATGTGATTCAACAGGCTGTTGTGCATGGCGTTTTTAATGCCGAAGGAGAAGATTGGAAATTGCACCGATCAATTATCACGAAAGGATTAGACATTAAACATCAGCGGGAATTTATCCGGGAATGCTTATGGTTATTGAACGTTTGCATAAGAAATGGGAGAAAAATTCCGAATCTGGTCTTCCTTCTGACATTCAACGCGACTTACTTCGCTTTACAGTCGATATAACTACATCGTTGTTCGGGTTTTCAATGAACACTTTGGAGTAGGAGGGAAGTGCAATTCAGGATCAAATGGAAAAGATCTTTCCAATAATCTTTAAGCGGGTTAATATGCCCATTACTTGGTGTAAAATCATTCGTTTAAAGTCAGACAAAGAGTTTGATATTACTGTTCTTCAATTGTATTCCGATTTAAGAATTTCTTAAGTTCTGTTAAATGAATGCATCAAATGGACTTAATACGTACATTCGTAACTTAGAATTAAAACACAAAAATTGCCAATACCTTCGACTAATTCGGTACTTCTTAAAAGAACCATCTACAACTCTGTTAATGCAATAGAAACTGACAAATGGAACAGTGTTTTGGAGGAGCGAAATGTTTATTTAAGCATCGATTATCTTAAATCCTTGGAGAAAGGAATGAAGGATGAAATGAAGTTGTTCTTTGCCATTTCTTGCAATGATAAGGACGAGCCCGTTTTGATTTCTACCTTCCAGATGGTCAAGTTTATTGATAAACGCAGGAAGTTCGCTCAACACCTTTGTAAACTATCGTATCATATTCAAAAGAAGCTCGAAGACATATTTACTGTGAATGTGTTGGTCTGTGGCAATGTATTCTCGGATGGGGAAAACGGATTTATTTGGTCGGATCACTTGGGTTCTGAGGCTGCTTTTAACGAAGTAGATGCGGTTATCAAGCAATTAAAGAAGGAAGAGGAGCTGAAAGAAAAGGCTTCAATAACATTATTTAAAGAGTTTGGACCCAGCACAGTAATTAGTAGCGATCAATTGAATAAGCACTCGTACAGAGACTTCATGATTGATGTGAACATGGTTTTGCAAATTCACGAAAGTTGGAATAGCCTAGACGACTACTTGAAGAGTATGAAGACGAAGTTTAGAACTCGAGCCAATGCCGTTTTCAAGAAAGCGAAAGATTTGGAAATTCGCGTTTTATCTTCGGACAATATCCTTCAAGAAAAGGAACGTATTCGCGAGTTGTTCGGAAATGTTTTGGCCAAATCTGATTTTAGTTACGGAACAATGACACCGGAGACTTTGGCTTATTTCCGTGAAAATCTACCGAACAATTTTGAATTGAGAGGGTTTTACCTCGATGGACTGATGGTCGGATTCAACACCTCTTTTCTCAACAATGGATCTCTCGAGGCGAATTTCGTAGGGCTTGATTACGACTATAACAAGGAGTATAACGTCTATCAGCGAATTCTATACGATTATGTTGAGCAAGCGCTCAGCCATGGTGTAAAGGACTTACAGCTCGGTCGGACATCAGAATTAATAAAAAGCTCAATTGGAGCAATGCCAACGAACATGAAGCTTTATGTGAAGCATCGAAAAAGTGTTTCGAACTTATTACTGAAGCATGTGATCCAATCTATTTCGCCCAGTGAATTTGAACTCAGAAAACCTTTCAAAGCTAATTTTACAAACTAATGGATTCATTAACTCAAATTGTATTAGGGGCAGCCGTAGGTGAGGCTGTTTTAGGAAGAAAGATCGGAAGTCGTGCTATGCTCTGGGGTGCAGTCGCGGGAACAATTCCTGATTTGGATGTTTTTATCCGGTATTTCACAGACGACATTACTGCAACCGAGATGCACCGAGGCTTTTCGCATTCCTTGATCTTCTCCGTTTTAATGGCTCCCATACTGGCTTGGGTCGCCAATAAGATCCATGGAAAACGTAAGATTGGGATGACACCCTGGATTTGGCTGTTCTTCTTAGCTTTGGTCACGCATCCCTTACTGGATAACCATACGACGTGGGGCACCCAGTTTTTCTGGCCATTTGAATATCGAATTGCGTTTAAGAACATCTTTGTTGTCGACCCTTTATACACAGTGCCTTTCTTGATATTCACGTTAATTGCGATGTTTCATAAGCGCACGAATCCCAGACGTAGAAAGATCAACAATATCGGGTTGATTGTAAGTTCGTCCTATATGGTCTTAACAATTTTATTTAAAGGGATCACATTTGTGAAATTCCAAAATCAATTGGATAAGGATAAGATTGAATATGTAGACATGGACACGCGACCAGCGCCTTTGAATACGATTCTTTGGAATGCTCAAGTCGAAACGAAAACAGGATACCGCGTTGCTTATTACTCCTTTTTTGATAGTCAAGACATAAAATTCTCTGAGGAAATTCCGAAGAATTATCACTTGATAGCACCCTACAAGAATCAAAAAATCATAAAACAATTGATTAAAATTTCCGCTGGATGGAACGTTATTAGAGAAGAGGAAGGGAAATTGTATTTCGTTGACTTGCGCTTCGGACAGCTGGGATTCAAGGAAGATTCTAAGTTTATGTGGCAATACAAATTAACTCCAGATAAAAACGGAAAGATTGCAGCTGAACGTTTGCCTCCTAACTTTGATTCAGCGGGAGGAATGTTTGGTGAAATGTTGGGTAGATTGGGAGGGAACTAGTTTTTTTAGTCATTAGTTATGAATTTTGAATAAAACAATCGTTAAACTTGTCGATTGGATATTTCCAAGTATCACCTTATATGTAAATCTATCAAAGAATAAGGTTGAGATAAAGGACATTCTCTGGTCAATCTATTATTCGTGTTTACAGCAATCCATTTTCAACTGACCGTTTGATTTTATCCAATTATGAACTTGCCGAAAAATTTCTAAGAATGGTCATTGAGAAATTGTTGGTGTGTGAGAAGAAATTTACGAGCCCAGTAGAGGTGATTTTACAGATTGTTGACAAAGATATTTTAATCATCGAGCCGATTGAGAGAAGGGCTTATCTAGATTCTATGGATCATGCAGGAGCTAAATCTGTTTGAATTTGTAAACATCAAAATGCATTGTTGGATGAAGAGGTGATGGCTATTACGAATGTAAACTAAAGGTTTTTCTTGAAGGTCTGAGTTACGTCAATCACCGAGGCTATAAGTATTGAAACCGCAGCAAACAAAAGTACCCACATGCCATTCATGTATTCAAATTCAAAGTTATAATGCGCACTTCGAAATACGGCCATCGTTATCATTATAAAAATTGAAAAGAACATGTTACTCATCGAAAGCAACAACCCGAGTAGGGAAACAGTTCTTGATCGCTTCACCCAAGAAACCAATGTGATAAGGAATAATATAAATATTGATACCCATGTCAAAACGTAACCGTGGCCATATAAAATCTCTGTATATCCAAGCTCTTGATACTTTGAATAAGGCATTGCCATTGATGCACAGGCGATGATAAGGCATGAAGTAGTTAGGAGTTTTAGATTTTTCATGATTGAAGGTAATAATGAAAATTGATAAACCTAAATTATTCCTCAGTTCTTGACAAAGAATATAAAACTAATTTATCAAAGGATCGTTGAAAACGAAGAATTTCACAATTCATGGTATGGGCTTCAGATTACGATTCCGTTTAGCTTTTAATTTATCTACTAAAGTCCAGGGGGGAAATAGAACTTCTCATTGGATTTTATGAAAAGTTTTGACATAGAGGGAATCTGCAGAAGGAACATTTTTGTCGCAGATATATGATTTGAGTAAAGCTTTGTGAAGTAAAGATAGTTTGGGCTTCGTTGACTCTATTTAACATAATATTAATTATAGGGCAATGTGAGTATTCATGATTCCACGAACAGTAGCATTTTTTGGCTGGCAGCCTTATTGTTGATGTAATTCCTGAACCTGAGAAGAAACATCTCCTTATATTTGATAGAACTCCTTTCTGTACTGATATAATAATATCTCACGAATCCCTAAACTTATAGCAACGTCTTGCTATCACTTTTGCTGCTCATCTCAATGACCTTCAGCTTAAATTATATTCGCTGCTACTTCTTGATCCTTGCAACACTTTTTTTTTACTTTCATCCTTCTAATTTAAAATAGTTAATACTTACCTAACTATCTTAACTGTCCTGTTAAATACAGTAACTCCAAAATCACTGTTCTTTTTAGCACATTCTGAGAAAATATTGATGAAGAATTGTTTGTTTCTATTAGGTAAGATGGGTGCTAATCAATAAAGTCGGATAGCAATCCCATAAGTTCACGTACGTCATTTCCCTTCTTTCGGATCAACTGGTTTGAAGCATCAACCTCAAAAGAATCAAGTGGGATTTCGATGAAGGATATATCCTTCTGTGCCAATACGATTTTCTTTCGCTTTTGGTATTTTAACCGCTGTTCACTGCGCGTTATCCCGCTCACGGTTAGTTTTTCTTCTTTGGATTCTATTGTGCTCTTCTTTTGACCAGAGTGCTTAACAATTTCCAACGCCAATTTAAATTTAGTGTAATACATATCAATGGGAAGTTCAGTGCGTGTTTCTCCATTTTGATGTAAATCACCCAAGAGGTCATCAAATGTATGCTTGCGCGATCCTATTTCGTTAAACAGTTCATCGATTAGTCCTAATATATAGACTTCATCACTGTTTGATCGCTTTAGAGCTCTTTTTTGCTTTGCATTCGGTTCTTCTGTGACATGATTCGAGACAAACTCAGCTCCTTCTCGAACAAAATACCAATAGATATCAACGCCAATACGTTCTGTATGAAGACGAGGGATTTGATCTAATTCACCTTTTGCATTCAAGGTTCTTAGCAATTGTCTTAAAGGCAATCCATTCTTTTTATCACGATGAAAAACACCGTTTTGAATTAAAGCAGGCATCAATTTTTTCGCTGCAAACCAAGTTGTATCTGGATTGGATTCAAAATAAGCATCAACGGCTTCGTTGATGCTTTGATTGTTGTAGTTTGTATCTTGTTTCAAAAGCTGCTAATTTGCGTGAGAGTATATATTGGCAAAGCTACCCATTATAAGTTGGAAGAGATAAAAGTTTGCCAATTAAGTAATTTAAAAAACGGCTCTTTGTGTCATCCTACGGGAAATGCTTTGGAGACCAAGTACAACTCCGCGCAGGCCTTTGCATCTGAAAGTGCATCATGGTGTTGCAATTGAATTCCATGCCTTGCGCAGCAGGCGTCTAATTTGGCAGATAGGTATCCTTTGGCTTTAAATATTTTCATTGTGCATTCCCATTTTGCAGGCAAACCAATATCAACATAGTCGATGCCATATTCGATCATTGATTTTGTGAGCACACTGCGGTCGAAGGATTCATTGTGCGCAATAACCAAGTTTCCAGCCAATCGCTTCTTAATCTCCGGGTAAATTTGATCAAACCGCGGGGAATTGTAAGTGTCATTGCCTGTTAAACCGTGAACTTGGGTATTGTGCCAATTGTATTCATTATACGGAGGTTTAATTAGCGCATGGTATTCCTCTATAATCACTCCATTCTCAACGGTAACGATCCCGACAGAGCAAGCTGAACTTCTTTTTGCTGTTGCAGTTTCAAAATCTATCGCTACGAATTTCATGGATTGGTTTTGCTTTAGGACGCCAAAGGTAAATATATTCAGCAAATTTAATCAGTCTGTCTCCTAACGCTCTCGCTTAATCTCAAGTGTTTCTGAAATTCTATTTGATGCTAGGGCATTGAAAACAGTGGTATTGATCATGTATTGGACTCGCGCTTTTGGCTATAAAAAACGGATGGGTGAACATCAAATAGTGATCTTGCAAAGGCACCAGGTAAATTGAAACGAGGAACTACAAGGGAAATACTAACAGAAGTATCCAATTCATTGATTGCGTTAAGAGTGGCCTCACTTTTGGTGTCTCCTGTTTTATTATTGAAATCCTTGCGAATTAAGATGTCTTTATTTTTTCTCCTCCTTGTTCAAGGACTTTGCAATACCCTGCTTCATCGTCTTTTTAGGCGAAACAAATCTCCCATGGATTCTCCTGTGAAGAATTGGAATGCTGATACTGTCCAAGTTTAGAATGATTCATCAGAGGTTAATTAATAATTATACCACGTTATATACTTACCATGGCAACCAAATAACGCTATCTTTGCATGATGAATAAAAAACTCATTCCTGCATACCTTCTTACTTTTGTAAATGTTCTTGGATTCAGTATACTAATGCCTGTCCTGCCATTTATAGTGAAGGATTACGGTGCGCCCAAATGGGTTTTTGGTCTTCTTCTAACGCTCTACTCTACTTTTCAATTTATCGGTGCTCCAGTTTTAGGTTCTCTATCTGATTCAGCGGGTAGGAAACCGATTCTTTTGATCAGTCAATTTGGAACGCTCCTTAGCTGGGTGATCTTCTTAATTGCCTTGTCATTGCCTAACTTTTCTGCTTTCGGAATCGCCTTTCCTTTAATTATTATAGCGTTTTCCAGAATATTAGATGGAATTACCGGCGGAAACGCGTCCGTGGCAAATGCGTATGTCGCCGACATTACAACGCGGGATGAGAAAGCCTATGTTTTCGGTTATTTAGGAGGTATTGCTGGAATCGGAATGATCATCGGACCTGCACTTGGCGGATTAGCGGCATCATCACCTCTCGGCTACTCTGGAACAATATTGGCATCCATCACAATATCAGTAATAACACTTTTTACGATCTATTACTGGCTGAAAGAATCACACCATGAAGAACATAGAGCGCCACGTCAAAAGCAATCTCTTTGGAAAATTATCAACATTCCTGGCCGCGTGAGGGACATTGATCCTTCACCAGTTGTAAAAGTTTTGTTTATCGTTAAATTGTTCTTTTCTTCAATGATGGGGTTCTACATTGGAACAATGGCCTTGTTCTTAATCGACCTGTTTAAATTTGACGCTTCAGAAATGGGAATCTTTTTCCTTGTTGCGGGAACTTTTCTTGCATTCAATCAAGCATTTCTTTCCAAACGATTTGTTCAAAAATTTGGAGAATACCAGACTCTAATAATCGGATTAATCCTTTGTGTGTTTGGGATGGTAGCTATTACCTTAACAATTAATTTTTATTTTTTCATTGGCTTTTATTACATATTAAATCTCGGTTTATCGCTTTGTTTCCCAACTTTCAATGCTTTGATTTCAATCCATGCAAATCCAGAGAAACTTGGCGCTGTGATGGGGATTAGTGAGTCTATTGGTTCATTTGCCATGGCACTCTTCCCTGTTATTGCAGCATTAATGTATACACAACTCGGTTTTGAATTGTACTATATAATTAGCGGATTGCCTTTCATTGCTTTGATTCTAGCGGTCAAAGCCATTCGGAAACTAGGTACGAAAGCATTTGAATAGTTAGGTGAAAATTTCAGATACAATAGAAACGAGAATAACGCCTATCCCGAATTCAATCACAATTACAAGCACAAAAGCCTTAAATGCTTGTTGTACTCTTTTGTAACGTCCGCAAGAAGCTCTTTTCATCAATGAACTCCAATTGAATCATAACGCTATATGCCTTGCATGTGACTGAATCGAGCAGCGATTAGAATACAAAGCGGAATTAAGAAAAATAACATTTAGCCAAATTAATAAGAATCTCATCAACGACTAGATACAAAAAGTCCCGTCTGGGTCGTGATTATAGACGGGACTTACTTTAAGGAAACGTACTTCAACCAAATTATCTTTTAATCACCTTAACTACTGATGCTATTCCTTCAATTTCGAATTGAATAAAATAAGCGCCATCACTAAGATTACTCATGTCTAATTGTATCAAATTTTCATTGTTGTACTGGGTATTCAAAACCAATCTTCCAGTCACATTAACGATCTGAATATCAACAATTGAAAATACTTTACCTAAATCAAAAGTTACACTTGAACTTGTAGGATTTGGACTTACTTTAATCCAATCGTGATTCAATTCATTGATTGATGCACATGTTGTAACTTCAATGCTATCAATAGCTTCACAACCGTTTATATCAGCAACAGTAACATAGTACGTTCCACTGTCTGCAACAAGCGTTTGATTGACTGATAGGTCTTGCCATTCGTACGAATCAAACCCAGCTCCAGCATCCAAGATAATTGGACCTGAACAGCTATTTGTGTCAGCTCCTAAATAAACAATTGGCAAATCAAATATTTGAACCAATTGAACCATTGAGTCTGTACAAACTCCATCTGTAACTGTTAAGTTGTAAGAATAAGAACCAGCTGTTCCTGGCGTTACGTCAAAATTCGAACCTGAACCAATCATTGTTCCATTTTCATACCATGTCTCAGAAGTTGCTCCTACTGTCGCGCTTGTGAAAGAAGCCGTTTCGCCTAGGCAAAGGGAATCATCAGCCACAGAGAATGAATTGAAGGTTGGCGGCGCTAAAAACTCAACAGTGGTTTCCATTGTATCAGCACAAGCGCTTAGAGTAATAAGCATGTAGGTATGCATTCCAACTCCCGAAGCAGTTGTTGTAAAGCTATTCCCGCTTCCTGCAAAAACATTGTCTTTGTACCAACTGTAACTAAATGCACCTGTTGCACTCCCTGTAAACGTAATAGATTCACCAGTACAAACAGCTTGACTACTCGGCATGACAGATGTAATAACCGGCGGATCGAATACATTAATCGTGTATTCTGCAGAATCAACGCAAATCCCGTTTGTTACAACTAACTTGTAGACATGACTTCCTGGAGTTCCAGCCGTTGTGCTAAGATCAAAGCTAGTGCCAACAGCGACATTATTTTGATACCATATCTGACTCGTCGTTCCTGTACTTGAATTTGTTAGAAGAACTGACTCTCCAACACAGAAGTTCGTTCCATTCGAAGCAAACGCTGGATTGGCATTACAGCACGAAGTCACGGTTGAAGAAGTCATAACGCTATTACCGATAGCACCATTGAGAACTCCATTCGTTGTGATATTGTAAACACCTACAGGTAAGAATCCTAAATCAACCACCTGCGTGAACGCCATGATCGCCGGAAGAGTAATTCCTCCAACGGTGTATTCTATATTAACGGTAATATTGAATCCTACTGTAATTACTGTTGCTCCTGCAAAAGCGTAATTCGCGCCACCTAAATCCCCGCTTACGTTGAGGTAAGCGTTGGAACAGTCGTTAAATGGAGGGTTATTTTCAGTTACAGAGTTGACCTGTACGAAGCTCAGTGCCTTGTTTGAAGCAAAAAGGACAATAATTAGAAACGATAATTGTAGTATTGATTTGTGCATGGAATGTTTTTTAAAAAACTGTAAGTTTCATTGTAATGAATCAAAAATACGAATGAATTCAAAGCGCCTGCAAATTTACGTATAATTACTCACCTTAGAAATACCATAGCGTTCCCTAAAATTCATACTTAGCAATATTCTCATTGATAGATGTGCGCGCCTACGCTTGTGTGAAATCATGCTGTAAATTCGGAGAAAAAGAAGCTTTTGCCTTATTCTAACGCAACAAAAGCGATCCGACAAATGTATAAATTCAAGCAATTGCAATTAATATGAAAATAAGTACTCTTGACTCCTTAATAATTTAGCGATTTTTAAAGTCTAATGTGAGACATTTACAATCAGGATAATCATTCATCGGAAGAAAATAGACAGGCCGCCTCAAAAAGAGACGGTGCATCTAAGATGAAAGGTGGAAAGAAATCTGATCTACAAATTGACGATAACCGCCCTGCTCAACGAAAGTTGCAAGAAGCGATGGAATTTAATCCGCGTATTTCGCAGCCCATGGTTTTTCAGAGCAAGGTTAATTCTAGTTACAAGGCAAAAATGGGTTCTATTAAACAAGCAATTCAAAGGGTAGCAATCGATAGAACCATCGCAGCAATAAGTGAAAATTTATTGGGTAGCAGTAAATTCTTTTTCCATGACCTTTTGTTTTATTAGCTATTAATTTATACAATTAGCTTCTAAATCCGTTTAAAATTAATGGTCGTTAACATTTGTTTATGACTTTTAATTCGGAATGAATAATTATTTTCGATAGTATGGCCAAGCAAAAGAACACAAACAACAAGAAGAAGCATACCAAACTTCTCAATCAAAAAAAGACAAAGAAGCAGCTTGCCAAAGAATTGAACAAAGCGCGTTTGAAGGAAATTATTGCGAAAGCGAACGAATCCAAAGATTAACCCCTCTTCTGCTTTTTGTGGTACGTCTTATCACCGCGCGTCTGGGACTTCTTGTACTTCTTAGCGATCTCTCTTTTATAACTCCCACCTTGATTTGTCTTCAAGTTTTTCGCTTTCTTTTCGTGAAAACCAGGAGCCAATTCTACTTTTTTGGTGTTCCGATTTTCATTTAAATCGTAATCATCGGGCTGCTCTTCTGGAGTTAATTCTTTAGACACTTCGACCTCTTCTGGAAAATCCAACATTGGAATCGTATAATCCATCAATTCTTCGATGGAATCTTTTAGCTCTTTTTCATTTTCGGTAAAGAACAAGATTGTTTTTCCTTGCTTCTCCGCTCTGCCCGTTCTACCAATTCGGTGCATGTAATTCTCAGGGAATCCAGGCGTGTCGAAGTTGATAACGTGTGTAATTTGATCCAAATCCAGTCCACGAGACATGATATCCGTTGAAACCAAGATTCGGTTCACACCAGCGTCAAAGTCTTCAATTGATCGAATTCTATAATTCTGAGATTTGTTCGAGTGAATGATACAGCTTTCTTGCCCAAAGTCAGGCTCAATGGCTTCAAACAAGCGATCGGCACTTTTCTTATTGGAAACAAAGACGAGTACCTTTCCGAACTGCTCTCCGTCTGAAAGCAAGTGTTTTAGCAAGTTTACTTTCGTGTAGAAATTCTCCACAGGATAGCACAATTGACTGATATTATCCAGTGGTGTTCCACTTACCGCAATTGAAATTTTGGCAGGCGCAACGAAAAAATCATCGATCAAAGCATCGACATGATCGGTCATTGTAGCAGAGAACATAATGTTCTGTCTTTTCTCTGGAAGAAGCTCTAGAATATTTGTAATCTGGCGTCTAAAACCAAGGTCAAGCATAACATCTACTTCATCAATAACCAGCTTCTTAAGCCCTTTAACTATAAGTGATTGATTAAGTATTAAATCGTACAGCCGACCGGGTGTTGCAACAACAATATCTGCACCTTCTAAAAGTCGTGTACTTTGCGTTTTAATATTGACACCTCCGTAAATCCCAATCGTTCTAACAGACATGTACTTCGTAAAGTTTTCAATTTCTTCGATCACCTGAATAACAAGTTCACGTGTTGGAACCAAAACCAAAATCCGAGGATTTAATTGCTTCGAAAACTTAAGTTCTTCAAGCAAAGGCAGCATATACCCCAAAGTCTTTCCTGTACCGGTTTGAGCGATACCAAGAACATCTCTGCCAGATAGAACAACTGAAAACGACTGCTCTTGAATAGGAGTTGGTGTTACGAATCCAAGATCGTCAACGGCGTTCTTTAGCTGTTTTCTTAGTCTAAAATCTTCAAAAGAGGACATGCTTATTTTTTTTGACAAAGTTAATATATTAATAGCGATTGCTAGCTTTTACCAGTCAATTGGGAAGTAATCTTTTAAGAACTTGCCGCTCCAATGCTTTCCAGTGTTGATACCGTCTAAAAGTGGGTCCATAACCCTTGCTGCTCCATCGACGATATCCAAAGGCGGTTGAAAGTCGTGTTCTGACTCTTTTTTCTTGGCCAATTGAACGGGATCTTCATCCGTAACCCACCCCGTATCGACTGCATTCATGAAAATTCCATGCTTGGCAAATTCCGAAGCCGAAGTATGTGTCATCATGTTCAATGCAGCCTTAGCCATATTTGTATGCGGATGACGGTCTTGCTTGTGGAACCGATGGAATTTTCCTTCCATTGCAGAAACATTAATGATGTGCTTCATCCCCGTGTTCTCCTTCTTCATTAAATTCGATAGGCGATTACACAAAACAAAGGGTGCGACAGCATTAACAAGCTGCACTTCAACCATTTCTGGCGTTTCTATTTCTCCAAGTTTTAACCTCCAACTGTTTGTTGTACGAAGATCAACCTGTTGTAAATCAGCATCAAATTCCCCTTCTGGGAAAACTTCTTTCGTTGCCAATGAATTGTCGAAACTGTATGGGATCTGGGACAATTTAGCCGAAGCTCTTAAACCAATCCCAGGTTCTGGACCGTGCCATGTGACCGGTAAACGCGTATTGTTCTTGTCGCCTGTGTTTTGAGCAAACAATCGCAGCTCGTCTAAGCAATAGTTATGATCGCTAAGTAACAATTGCGCGTAATCAGAGAGATCGCTTTCTGAGAGCTCCTCATTGCTCATTAAATGCTGGTAAAAACCTGCTGGACGGCGAACGGTCTGCGCGGCATTGTTAATAAGGATATCCAAACGATCGTATTTGGATTCAATATAATTGCAGAAAATTTCAACGCTTGGAATATGCCTTAAATCCAAACCGTGAATTTTGAGACGGTGCCCCCATTCCTCAAAATCATCTTCTTTTGAAAAGCGCAAAGCAGAATCGACAGGGAAACGCGTTGTAGCGACAACAGTAGCACCAGAACGAAGCATCATTAATGTAATGTGGTAACCGATTTTGAGTCTGGAACCTGTTACAACTGCAACTTGACCTGATAGATCTGAGGTTTGAAAACGTTTCGCATAATTCAAATCACCGCAATCGCTGCACATGGTGTCGTAAAAATGGTGCAGTTTCGTGAACTCATCTTTACAGACGTAGCAATTTCTTGGAGATGTTAAATCAGGCTGTTCTTCAGGAGATAATGGACTTATTAAAAGTTTCGGTGCTACGAAAACAGATGCTTCCCGTGCACTTCTAATACCTGTGCTCTTTCTCGCATGCTTATCGCGCTCCGCTTTCTTGCGCTTCTCAGCTTTCTTTGAGTTCTTTCTTCGCTTCGTAAGTTCTTCTCTAGAAGGCCTTGAAAGCAAACCTGATACTTTCATCAACTCTACCCTAATTTCTTCAGGCAGTTCAAACAATTGATTTGTATCTACTAACAAACTATTGATCGTAGCAATACATTCTCCAACCTGTTTCTGGTTAACATTGCTGCTACCTAATTCATTTTCTTCTTGCATCGGCATGATTTCAAGCCGCAAATATAGAGATAAGAGTTTGTCCTATGAAATTTACTTTGCCTGACTATAGGACACTTCACCACATTCGTCTCAAGAAACTTTCGTTTTTATCAAATCTTTGAACTTAGTATCCGTACTCAATTCATTAAAACAAAGTAATTCTTTCAAACGATTATCAAAGTATTTGCTAGTAACATCAAGGTGTCCAGCTACCATTTGTTCGAAACTCTGTCCTTTTGTTACTTCATCTGATGCTCCTAAATGGAAAACAAACTCAACAATTGCCGGAACTGGCTCGATGTCTTTTTGACCCGCTCCTAAAGCAGAAACAGATATATGCTGGAGATTCAATTTTCACTGCCCTATTTTTCATGTGGTTATTTTTCGAAAAGTTTAACGCAAAAAAAATGGCGAAAAAATCAATTCACGCCATTTCGAATATAAATATTCTATTATTTTTCTAGGCTAACCTTTATAGCAACCATTCCTTTGGGACCTTTCTCTAATTCGTAAGAAACATTGTTTCCTTCAGTAATCTCATCGTTGCAATTGTTGATGTGAACAAAATAGCTTTCTTGAGAGTCATTTTCTTTGATAAAGCCATATCCTTTGCTGTGCTCGAAGAAACTAACGCGTCCATGATGAATCGGATCATATACAACGTCCTCTTTTTTCGGGACACCGATTTCGATATTCTCAGCTTTAATCACTTTTTTCTTGACAGTCGGATCTGGCGGAGTATCGCTAATTTGACCATTCTCGTCAACGTAGGCCATCATTTTATCTAGATCGCCACCTTCAGAATTAGACCTGCGCTCTTCTTTCCGCATCATCTTATCCTTCTTCTTCATCTGCTTTTTCTTCTTCTGTTCTTTCTTACCGAAAGTTTCGCTTGACCTTGCCATTAATGATTTTAATTTGTTTCACATCTATCCTCAGACTTTGCGAATGTACTGCTTCTCATCGACTGTATCAATTCAAAAGATGAAAATTGTCAACAATAAATAGTGAATTGACATCTTCTGCCAATAAAACTTAAAAAAATATGTATAAAACGGATTGAATTTATATTTGAAACAAATAATTAAATTCATGAAAAAAAATCTATTCTTTCATGAATTTAACTTGCTGCACCTTTCCATCAACAATAAGGCGAACGAAGTAGGTTCCAGAATTCAATTCACTTACATTGATTGTCTTCGATTGATCTGATGCATAGAGTGACTTCCCATTCATGTCAATGATTTGAACGTCTTCAACGGTCCCTGCGATTCCATTAATCGAAATTTCTGACGTGGTCGGATTTGGAAAAACAGTGAACGAAGATTCTAGTTCGATTTCCTGTTCACCTACAACCCAAAGCGCCAATGTAACCGCTTGATAGGCATTTACTTTTCCCCACCCCCATTTGTTGCTGTGTGGAGGAATAGCTCCAGTATGGTTGTCCGTTCGAGCAGTTTCGATTAAGATACTTTTTACCTGGTTTGCGGATAGGAATGGATTTACTTCCAAAAGGATTGCTGCAATTCCAGCTACAACTGGCCCAGACATTGAGGTTCCACTAAAGCGTGCAAATGGATACGTTCGACCGTTAAAGTCTACCGTTGCAATTGGACCAAAGTTATTGTCCGTATACGAAGAGATTGAAGAAGCAACATTCACTCCAGGTGCTGAAATATCTGGTTTTAGGCTTCCATCCATCAATGGCCCATTGCTTGAAAATGAAGCTTCAGCTCCACCAACAAGGTTGTTTGTTACCGTATAAAACTCAGATGAATAAGCCCCAACCGCGATTGCAGTGTTTGCGCAGGCAGGAACGCCAACTCCGTATAAATTATCTCCTCCAATTGAGTTTGAGCCCAAATTTCCAAAGGACATTCCCCAATTTCCAACATCTGTTGTAAGCTCCGTTAAGTTCCAATAATGCACCGTTCCGTTAACAGCTGTTGATCGAATCCCAATTTTATAATTTGGAGATGATTGCTTAATTCTTAATCTCTTTTGCGGCCTTCCATTCGATGGATAAGCTGCATCCGCTGAAAGATTGAAAAATACCGTATCTGTTCCACTCACAACAACAAATGAATCAATGTAGTTTGGTGTTGTAGCCGTTGAATACCAGGGACTCGTTGCGATAATGTTGCTTCCAACATCAGTTACAATAAGTTGACTTGAAAAAGAGTTTCCGACATCCCCCCACATGTGAATACTTTGCCCCCAAAGTGTCGGAGAACTCGGATTTGAGTAAAAATTGACTTTCGTTTTAATTGTGTCATTCGTAAAAGCCTTATCGATATGAAAATTAACATCTCCGTTGTTCCCAGCAGATGACACGAAAACAACGCCTAACGCTGAATATGCATCAATTGCTTGTTCCAGAATATCAGAACCGTCCAATGCACCCATGTGGTAAATCCCCCAACTCATGCTGATCACCAATCGCTTACCTTCGTTTACGGACTTATTGTACATCCATTCCCAAGCATCCAAAACAGCGGCTTCATTGAACAAAAAAGTAACAAATAAAAACTCCGACTCGAATGCCATTCCTCTATAATCCAATCCTGCTCCACTTCCTCCAGCAATTCCTGCTACGTGAGAACCATGTGTTGCGTACGAATAGAAATTGGCTGTATCCGCTCCTGCGTTTACAAATTCAGCTGGGGTTGAATATTCCGTTCCATAACTGTAAGAAGCCGGAGCTGGACCAGAGTTTTTAAATTGATCCCAAGCAGCGATGATTCGAGTATCCTGCAATAATGTATCGTAAAACATTGGAGAACTGTAATCAAATCCCCAATCCGTGATTCCAATAATTACATCTTTTCCGGTAAATCCTTGTGGCAAATCAATTCCTGCCCAAACACTATCTACATGCGTTCCAACTTTCACTTTATCCAACATTGCTCTCGCCATTCCAGCTGTTTTCAAATACGCAATTCCATTTTCATTTAGAATTTCATTTAGGTGCTCAATCGGGTACTTAATACTAACGATGTCGTTAATTCTAGATCCAACGATAATACCTCTACTCTGTAAATTCTCTTTGTCAAAGTCAGCATTGACAGTACAAACAAACGAAACATAATTCTGTCCATGAATTTTATCTACGGGATAATACTGACGAATCGTTTCGTTAACACGATTGTCATTGGCTTCAAATTTTCGATTGATTATCGCGATGTCGGAAATGGTGTTCGAAGAGATTTGCATTTGCGCAAACCCACTAAATGATAATAGCGCAACAAGGATTGTTAGTTTCATAGGTGTAGATTGAGGTACAAATATAGGATGTTCAATAGTATTTTTATGTAATTGTGCTATTTAGATTAAAACACACCTACTCAATCAACTATTAAAGCCCAAATACATCCAATTTCCGTTCTCACGAACAAATTTAGAATCCTCATGGATAAAGCGCTTCTTTCCTTTCTCCTTGAAATGCGCTTTAAATTCAACCGTTCCTTCTGAATCATTCTCTTTGCCTCCAGTAACATTCAAAATCTCCAACCGAAGCCATTTAACAGACCTCGCCCAGGTTACTATCTCATTTGAATTCTCTGGTCGCGTTGTTGAATGATGGCTCAACATCAAATAATCACCGTTTGCTTTGGTAAAAGCCGTGAAACGGGAACGCATCAAATCCTCAGCCGTCATGGCATTGCTTATACCTTGATGTGGTTTAGCACAACAATCACGATACTCTTTATTTCTTCCGCAGGGACACATAGTTATTGGATATTGGATATTGGATCGCTACGCTTTTGGATCGTTCGTTCCTCACTTTTGGATTATTAATGGTTAAAATTAATCAAAATGATATTGAAGATTAGATCGCTGCGCTTTTGGATCAGTCGTGAACTCCTTTTTGGATATTGGATTGTATGGTTTCAATGAATCCATAACAATCCAAAAGGCGCCGCCGCTCCAAAAGCGCAGCGGTCCAATATCCCAAAATGTTAAGTCTTTTTAATCTTCCTCAATCAAAACCCCCATCTTCCCCATTTGATAATCGCGCATGGCCTCCATAATTTCCGTCTGAGTGTTCATTACGAAAGGTCCGTGTTGCACAACAGGTTCATCAATTGGCGCTCCGGCCAAAATTAAATACTGAGCGTCAGAATTCGCATGAATTGTTATTTGATTTCCTTCATCTCCAAAAACCAAAAGGTTTTCAGCGTCAACAACTCCGTGCCCTTCAACCTTCAAATCGCCTTTTATACTGTAAACTGTCGCGTTAAACCCTTCCGGAATTGTAAATGTATTGTTCGCTCCTATTTTCGCATTTACCCACAAAAGGAGCAATTCACTTTGGCCGTTAATCTTTCCTTTTACACCTTTGTACGCGCCAGAAATCAACTTAACGTCAGACAAACCGTCTTCAGATTCAATTCTTGGAATTTCGGTTTCAGGAATGTGCTTGTATTCAGGCTCAATCATTTTCTTATCCGCTGGACTGTTGATCCATAATTGAATGATTTCCTGCATTCCTTTCGTTTCAATTAGATTTTGAGAAGGCCGTTCACTGTGAATTATTCCCGCCCCAGAATGAATCCATTGGACTTCTCCTGATTTGGCCACTTGATTGTTTCCTCTGCTATCTCGATGGTGCACCTCCCCTTCAATTACAAAGGTCACAGGTGAAAATCCACGATGCGGATGCGGCCCAACTCCTTGAATTTTCGCAGGACGGTCGTAAATCGGTTTTACCCTTGCGTGGTGTAAAAGTAAAAATGGATCAACTTGTTGAACGTTATTTGTTGGCAGTGCTTGTTTTACTGGAAACCCACCCATGTCTATCTTTTGGGCCGGCAATGTATGTGTGACAATTTTGTTTTTCATTTTCTTTGGTTGATAGATGATGGATGATGGATGATAGATGTTGGATATTTGATATTAGAATTTAGATGTTAGACCGCTATGTTGTTTGATTATTTGCCTTTCCCCCCTGTTCTTTCTGAACAAATTTAGATAGGATTATTCATTAAAACTACGAATTAGTACTATTTATTTACCATGGTAAGTAAAATAGATTTGTCGCAAGCTAAAATCTTGAATCGCTTCGCTTTTGGATCAGTCGTGAACTCCTTTTTGGATCGCTGCGCTTTTGGATAGTTTACAGTTTGAAATGCCAATAGAACATCCAATGACATGCAATCATCAAATCACAATAAACAAATGGCTCTCTCGAAAATCATCTTAATCTAAAAGCGAAGCGATCTAAGAGTGAAATGGTCTAAGAGTGAAACGATCCAAGCAAAGCGCTCTAAAACGAAACTCCAAAATGAGAATAAATTGGACGCTCGATACCTTCGCTGTCCGCGGGGCGGTTGATAAGCCCTCCCATGTTTTTTACGTACATGCAAGACGAACCTCCTTGATCACAAGCCATTGCATCCTCTGCTCCGAGTGATTTCAGCATTCTTGCGCAATCGTTGTACGTTAAACCAACACTGTGGTCTGGGCGCTTACCATCAACGATCATTAGGTACAATTGCGTTCCATCTTTACTCAATCCCATTACAGTTCTTGCGTAAGGACGGTCTCTTTCGTGTGTGAGAACTTTGCCTTTTTTCAGGATATCAAAACGACCCCAAATGGCATTGTAGTAATTGTCATTGTATTTTGTATCAACGAATGATTCTTCGTAATACGTGCCTTTATTTTGCTTGTTGAATCCCATAAATGGTCGCTTATCCGTGTCAACCATCATTACAGGTTTTCCTTTTGAAACCCAGTTTCCTGACCATTCGCCCAAGTCGCAATCCATTGCCATGGACTCCCCTGCTTCACCATTGATGGCGATCATGCATTTGTGCGCTTTTGCAAATTTACTCGTCAGGTATTTCCCCTTTTTCTCCGGGGAAACCTGAATTTTCGCGTCTGGATGACTCAGGTCAATTCGAGCAATGTAAACCACTGAATTAGGATCTTTTTGTGTCACAACCATCAATTGAACGGCTTCATGGACAGACTTTTCTTTTATATCAGATTCAGGAAATTGCTTTTTGAATTCTGTTAAATCAAACGGTGTTCCTCCGACGACAGAACTACCATTGAATTGGGAATTTCTTATTTTTTCATTTAAGCCTGTCAACTCTGCTTTCATGAAGGAGAACTTCATGTCAACAATGAACAGGAGCATGATTAAAACGAGAATCGCATTGATATACAAACGCTTCTGATCCGATAATCTCTTGAGCCATTTACGACCAAAACGATTGAAAACAATCAATAATACGACAATCAACAACACTAAGAAATACAAAGGTAAATCCATGAGCCGCCACGTTGTAGAGATTAAATTATCGAGAAGATTATTTATAAAATTTCCCATTCGAGATTATAAAGTCGAAGCGAAAATACGAAATAAATTAGTCCAAATCGTTTCGAGCTTAGAAATCCGCTAAATCGTAATGTATTCCTTTTCAGTTAAGACATTAACGGGATTCAATGGAACGATAAATTTAAGGAAAACACCAGTACATGAAAAAGCCCGCATCCTGAATATCCAAGATGCGGGCTTTAGTATTCTTTTTTAAGCTATGCTTACTTCAATACGTTAAAGTTAACCTGAGTTCTAGCAACATTATCTCCTAATGAAACATTAAGGATGTATTGTCCATTCTCTAAAGCGCTTGTATTTACAATGAGGTTGTTTTCTCCTGAAACTCCAGTGTATACTTCAGTAGAAACTAAAGCTCCAACTAAGTTGAATACTTCAACAGTTACGTCAGCAGATGCATCAAGACTTACAGAAACAGTTGCACTTGTAGCAGCTGGGTTAGGGAAAACAGAAACATCGCTTAGTAAAGTGTTTTCTTCAATACTATTAGATGCGCAAGTCATTTCAGTTGGATTATGTCCCGCTGCAGTTATTGCACTTTCAAAATCAGCAACTGATCCAATTGGCCAAATATCAGTATTTTTCATTTTCATGTCGGCTCCAATTAAACAATATGTTGGGTATGCAGTTGGATTAAAATCTGTATTAACAACAGCAGATCCACCATCACCACTTACAGCTGGACTATGCGAAAATGCACCACCATGAGTAGCTTCAAAAGAAGCGACATAAGCATCATCATCTTGGCCTGTATTAATAGAAATACAAACTAAATCTCCTTCATTACATCCGTACTTCTCGTGAAGCTCATTAAAATATTGAACAGTTGCCTGACATGGCGGGCAATCAACAAAGAAAAAATCCAATACAACCCACTTTCCAGCGCTGGTATAATCACTTAGTGTGTGAGAGTTTCCGTCAATATCGGTTACGGTAAAATCATTTACTGTTGCTCCAACAGAATAATTTTGAATTTGAGCGTTTAACCCAAACGTTGCAGTTAAAATAACCGCCATTGATAGTAATTTTCTATTCATAATAATTGTTTTAAAATGGTTTAATTAAGACTAAGTTAATAACTTAACGAATACTAGCTAAACGCTTTAACTTAAATCTTGAAAAGCTAAACTACCTTTTTCGATATGAAAGCGCACCAGAAGGACACTTGTCTATTGTTGCCATTATCTCATCAGATTCTCCTTTACTCATATCTATCCAAGGTTTATTCTTAGCATTAAAAATATCCGGTGAATTTTTAACACATTCCGCAGCATGCTTACATTTTACAGAATCCAAAACAACTATTACTTCATCATTACTGTATTCATATACGACTTCGTTCATAGTTTGCTAAATTACTTCCTCCAATTTGCGAATTATAGCTTTAATCTGTACTTGTGATTCGTCATCTAATGAACCATCAACGTAATGCTCACCGAAACTTCCCAATGCATAATGACCAACAACCTCTGCTCCTCGATAAGGCATGACATCAACAAGATGGCTCAGGGCAGAAATTCCTCCCCTTGGCCCCGGAGATGCACTCATAAAGACTGTTGGTTTATTTTGAAATGTTTTTTGTTCAAATCTTGACAGCCAATCAATTGTATTCTTTAACAAAGCACTCATTGATCCATTGTGTTCTGGCGTAGAAATGATGTAACCGTCTACAGCTGACATTTTTTCGCTGAGTGCCTTCATGGATGAGGGAATTCCATTTTCAATTTCTAAGTCTATCCCATACAAAGGTGCATCATAATCTCTAAGATCGATCACTTCTACTTCGTGCTCTTCAATCAGTTCACTTGTTAATCGAATCAATTTCTGATTAATAGAATTCTTACTGTTGCTACCTGAAAATGCCAAAATCTTACCCATGCCTTTATTGTTTAATTTCTGTTTGATTTTTTCAAATATAATAACTTAATAGACATATCTACCATGGTAAGTTATTATTGCTCCATAATTTCTTTAACACGACCTACACTTCCGTCCTCCAGCCTAACTTTAATACCATGCGTATGAAAGCTAGACTTGGTTAAAATGTCTTTCACACTTCCTACAGTCAGCTTACCTGAGCGCTGATTCTTTTTTAGAACAATTGACACGTTTGCGCCTATTACAATATATTTTCGTTGTTTTCCATCCATTCTATTTCAAAAAAAAATGTTCTCTCCGGGATGGAAAGAGCGCTGGTTCATTCAATTCACGATAAAATACGGATTCATAACAAATTACAAAATAATACTACGTGAAAAAATTGTTGTTAGAATTCTCCTTGGTTGAATCCAAGTAACGCTACAAATAGTAACAATTGTCTAATGCGATTAAAATTGTGGTTTCCATTTTTCGTTTAGAAGGTCTATCAATTTCTTAGCTGTTGTGCTGAAGTATCGTTTCGTTCGATAGCCGCTCACCCACACAATCCCTTTGATGGCATTCGTTAAGAATATTTCATCGGCAACAAGTAAATTTTGAGGCAAAACATTGCATTCATAAACCTTAATACCATTTTTAATCGCAAGATTAATTACCTGCATGCGCATCGTTCCAGCTAAACACCCCTCTTCCAGACCAGGCGTGTATAAAACGCCATTACTCACAACAAATAAATTAGCCGATGTACTTTCCAAAACGCCACCTTGACTGTTCGAAATTAAATAATCATCTAAGTTTTTTTCTTTGGCAGCAATGGCAGCGAGAATGTAAATCAGACCGTTCTTTGTCTTGTAATTAGATAATTTACTTTTCGGCTTCTTCAAATCTACGAATAAATCAACCTCTAAACCTCTTTGGTTCAATTTGAAGCTGTTGGATTCCATTGGATAGACTTCAATAAAAAACTCAACCTCATTTGATTCTGGTATATACGATCCTCCCATGGCCCTGTCTAAAGAAATTCTGCACCTTCCGGCTTCGGTAATTCCAGACTTCTGAAGTAATTCGCTTATTTTATCTGCAAAAAAAGATTCATTTAAATAATTTGCAGCGCGCATCTTAATCATCTTTGCTCCTTCTAGCATGCGAAGAATATGATTGGTAAGATTAACGGGTCTACCGCGTATTATTCGAATACTTTCAAATACGCCATCTCCATACAAATGACCACGATTCCCAGCTTGGATTGTTGGTCCGTCATTTTCTAATATGGTTCCGTTACTATTTACGTATAGCATAGTTTAAATGAATATATCGAGGAAATCTTTCCCCTTATCAATATTAATAATTAAAACATAAACAATCCCGAAGATTGCTCCCCCAATATGAGCATCGTGCGCTATACCGGTATTCCCTTTTTTGTCTTGAAAAAATTCAAAAGCCAAATAGAGCGGTCCAAAAACATAAGCTGGAATATCAATTGGGATGAATAAAAGGTTCAAATCGACAGTTGGGTTCCACAATATCGCTGCGAAAATGACCGCAGAAACTGCCCCAGAAGCCCCCAGAGACTTATAGCTTATATTGTCATGGTGTCTAATATAAGGAATCAAGGTTGCAAAAAGCCCTCCAAGTACATATAAAATTAAAAAATGCGCTTGTCCCTTAACTGATCCATATACAGAAGTTAGTGAATCCGTTATACCAACATAGGTATATGCTTCCGCGTTTAAAAAGATGTCTCCCAAAAAGTAAAGAGAGAACATATTAAAGGCCAAATGACCATAATCCGCATGAATTAATATGTGCCCAAAAACACGAATATAATTATTGTAATGTTTGACGTCGTAGGGAATGTACATTAACCTCCCCTTTAATTCACCGTCACTGAATCCTTTAATAGAAACTACAATTGTTATAATTATAATTACAGTTAGAACATTAAATTCCATTTAAACCTTATCTTATGATGACATTTCTACGGAAAGTTAATGATTTTAACGAATTCTGAATACATTTGACTATGAAATCACTCCTCACAATTGGTATACTACTAATGGTTATTTCTGGCTGCTCTGAGCACGAAAAATCAGTAGAAAAAATTCAATCATTTGAGTTTCAAAATATTCCAGTAGACGAAAAAATTAAAAAAGCACTTTCTGCAGACTATCTTAAATCCATGGGTCTTGAAAAATCAGTGTTGACTTATTTATCGAGTTATTACAAAAAGAGAGGCTACAAACCTCGTTGGATTGATATATCAGCATTAACGGTTGAAGGAGAAAAACTAAAAAAAGCATTGCAAGATACGTTCGCTTTGGGAATTCCTCAAAACCGAATTAAATACGGCGCGACAGAAAATTTCATTCAAGACGAATTGTGGCTAACTGTAACAGCTTCTCAAACAATTAATGATTTGCAAAATGGGATCATAGATTATGAAGAAAAAAAGAAAAAGAAGGTCAATTTTGCTTCGGCAGGACAGTTGGACCAACTTTTTATTTTTGATGATTCGACAGATATTCGCCTGCAATTTATGAAGTATGGTCCAATGGACGTCAATTATAGGGTTATTTGTCAAGGCTTGATTGAATTTACTGATACTTACCCAATGGACACATCGACCTTTGATGTTCGATCCATTAAGTACGATACAACAATGGCTATTAAAAAGGCTCAAATTGCACTAGTATCTAAAGGATACTTGAAAGCTGGAGTTGAGGACAGTTTAGGCGTTACAGAAGCACTAACAGTCTTTCAAGAACACAATGGATTAAAGCCCGATGGAGTTATTGGTAAATATACTTCGCAAGCATTAAACGAAAGCACTGTCCGCAAAGTAGAACGTTCGATTTTAGCTTTGGACAAAATCCGATCTCAACGCAAATATCCTGAGAAATACATTCGAATCAATATTCCAGAATACAAACTTCGGTTTGTGGTTAACGATATTGTTCAAAGCGCTCACAACATAGTCGTTGGAAAATTCGTGAATCAGACGCCTGAATTGGAGTCCAATCTTAGAAAGATTGTCGTTTACCCTTATTGGAACGTGCCCTACTCTATTTCCAGTAAGGAAATCCTTCCCGCTCTTAAGCGAAATTCAGGATATTTGGCATTGCACGACTACAAACTGTTGAAAAAAGGCGAAGAAGTTGATCCGTTAACGGTTGACTGGAAATCGATTCGACAAAATGCATTTCCATATCGAATTCAGCAGCAACCTGGCCCGAGAAATAGCCTTGGAGTTATAAAATTTGACTTCTACAACGAACACAGTGTTTACTTCCATGACACGCCCAGCAAAGGATTGTTTGGAGCAGATGTAAGAGCCTATTCCCATGGATGTATGAGGACTCAAAACCCTGTTGCTTTAGCCAAGGCAATTCTCGATTTTGATTCAATTCCATACAGAAGTAATGATGTGATTTCGGACACGTTAGACAGTCTACTAGCGCGTTCCACGAATATTGAAGTTCGATTGCTTCAAAGAGTTCCTATCTACATTGACTATGTAACTGTTGCCCGTGTCGATCAGCGAATGGTAACCTACTTAGACATCTACGGAAGAGATGAAGAATACCTCAGGATAATGCGCGAGTAAAACACAAAAAATCGGTAGATTTGTTCAAAAAAAAATATGCCGATAATTTCACCTTCAGTTTTATCTTGCGATTTCGCAAACGTTCAGAGAGATATCGAAATGATCAATCAATCGGAAGCAGATTGGTTTCATATCGATGTAATGGATGGTGTTTTCGTTCCAAATATTTCTTTTGGGTTCCCAGTTTTAAAGGCCATAAGTAAGCACGCAACTAAAACAATTGACGTTCACTTAATGATCGTAAACCCTGATCAATATGTTGAGGAATTTGCAAATGCTGGCGCTAATATTTTGACGGTTCATTATGAGGCCTGCACCCACTTGCACAGAACCATTCAATTGATAAAATCACATGGAATGAAAGCGGGTGTTGCATTGAATCCTCACACAAACATAGAGGTTTTGAACAATGTAATTGAAGATTTAGACTTGGTTTTAATAATGTCAGTAAATCCTGGTTTTGGTGGGCAAAAGTTCATTCAAAATACAATCAACAAAGTAGCTCAGACGAAATTGTTAATTGAGCAAACAGGAAGTAAAGCAATCATTGAAGTCGATGGAGGTGTTAATTTAGAGACTGGAAAACAACTTGTTGATGCAGGAGCTTCGGCGCTTGTTGCGGGTAGTTTTATTTTTGGATCTGGCAATCCTTCTGAGACGATTTCTAAATTAAAAGGTTTATAAACCTCTCATTCCGAAAAATGTTAAAATAAATTACGGCTTATTAATTCTAACATAATTTTTTATTATTTAAACGTTAATTAGTTCGAGTTAACTTATATAAGAGGCTAAACCTCGTAACAAATTGGTTATATATTCGTTACAAGCAGTATGAAGTTATTAAGTTCCATATCGATCGTTTTACTCAGTTTTACTGCAGCATCACAAACAGGTGGAAACCTGGAAGAAAGAGAAGATAGACTCGACAGTTTATTGACGAATCTTCGTGATGCTAAAAACAACGACGAAAGGAAAGAGCGAAACCGCGACTTCAAGGTCGAACTCGAATCATTTGTGGAAATCCAAGGTGCTTTCGACTACAAATTCACGAAGCTTCAAACAGTTGGCGTTATTGACAGTCCAGACAATTTAGTTCGAATAATCAACTGGAATATTGAGCTCGATGATTTGAGTCACGAATACTATTGTTACGTTCTCCGGTTCAATAAGAAAAAGTATTTACATACTGAGTTGAAAGATATATCCTTCGGAATGCCATCTCAACCAACAGAAATGGTTACTCAAGACAATTGGTATGGCGCTCTTTATTACAAGATCATACCCATTCAAAAAGGTTCGCGCACAATGTATACTTTGATTGGATGGGATCACAATTCTTCTTTAAGCCAAGTGAAGTTGTTGGATGTGATGTATTTTTCTGGCTCAAATGTCAAATTGGGGAGTCCAGTGTTTAAAATTGGAAAGACGACGCAATACAGAGTTTTCTATGAGCACTCGAAAAAAGTAAATATGTACATTAATTATGAAGACAATCGTTCTCGTATAATGATGGACCACCTATCTCCTGAATCTCCTGCATTAAAAGGTTTTAGATCTTATTATGTTCCTGATTTATCATATGATTCATTTACATACGTGGACAACAAGTGGGTTCTCAAAGAAGATGTTATTGGTGTTAACAAGACTGAAGGTGAAGATCAATCGGTTGTAGTTCTAAACAACGAAACGGGTGAACTCGAAAGACGTGAAATTGAAAGCGAATGGTTAACGCCGGATGATGAAAACGCGCCAGGAGGCGGCACTGCCCATGTTGCAGTTACTCCAGAAGAGCAAGAGATTGAAGCCCAAAAAACAGTTAAGCAGCCAAATGAGCTCGATTCTCGAATTAACAAACGCGACAAACGTGACCCAAATGCCTTATCTTCATTTGGCAAAAGCAAGAAAGCTGCGCGCAAATTGAAACGAGAAAATCGGAGGCGAAATAGAAAGAGCTAGGCCCATTCTATGAAAGTCTAAATTGTTGACAACGAAATGGTAACTTGTTTCAATTAAATGTTAAAATATACCTACTGTTTAATCATTTTTGTTCTTTCTTTCGCTAAATATTTCGTATTTTCAAAAAGACTTTATAAGCAAATCATCTGAATCATGAGCAAGAACCTTTATATCGTACCATACGATTTTACTCCAGTAAGCCAAAAAGCCTTAGAATACGCACTTTTTTTAGGAAAGCACGTTGATACAGAAATTTTACTTCTTCATTTGGCTCCGGACAAAACGAAGGGAATGGTTATGAAGAATAAGCTGGATGACCTCAAAGAAACTATCAAAGCACCAATTGGAGTTGATATTACTACCCTTACTCATGTAGGTAATATTTTCACTGATATTGGAAAGATTGCTAAAGAAAAGCATGCACAATTAATCATAATGGGAACACACGGTAAGCGAGGATTACAAAGCTTAACAGGCAGTTATGCAATGAAAGTTGTCACAAGTGCGGAGTGCCCTTTCTTGATTGTTCAGAAGGAGACGAAAGTTGAAGAAATCAAGAGCGTTATTGTACCGATAGATTTAACGAAGGAAAGCATGCAAATAATTCATATTGCTGGTGATATGGCACACATGCTGAAAGCAAAAGTTCTCGTATTGGCAGAAAAGCAATCGGATCAAATCCTAAATCAACGAATTGTAAACAGAATTTCAATTGTAAAAGATTCTTATGAGGAACGCAAGAACGATGCTGAAGTGCATATGGTTAAAAAAGGCAATTACGGAAAGCGAATTATCGAGCATGTGAAAAATAATGACGGTGGAATGATAGCAATTGCCTATCATACTGAGAGTCTTCTCCCACAATTTGATAGCTTTGCACAAAACTTGATGATGAACAAAGAAGCGTTACCGTTTTTGATCGTGAATTCTAAATTAGCATCATCGCTTTATTTCTGATACTCAATGAACATAGGAGAGATTAACGAGCTAAAAATACTGCGGTTCACATCCGTTGGAGCTTATCTTGCTGATGAAAATGACAACGATGTCCTTTTACCAAATAAATATTTAACAGAAGGCTTAGAAATTGACGATTTGGTCAAAGTCTTTGTTTATAGAGATTCTGAGGATCGTGCAGTCGCTACAACGGAACGTCCATATATTGAAATGCACAAATTTGCCTACTTGAAAGTTAAAGAGGTCAATTTTTATGGTGCTTTCGTGGATTGGGGACTTGAAAAGGACCTGATGGTTCCTTTCAAAGAACAAAACTTGAAGTTCGAAGAAGAACGGTATTATTTAATTTATTTGGATTTAGATGAATCGACAGATCGTTTGTACGGTTCAGCCAAAGTCAATAAATTTCTTGACGAATGCAAAGAAAACTACGACGCTGAAGAGCTTGTAGATATTATGATTTGCGATACGACAGATTTAGGTGTCAAGGTTATTGTTGAAGGAATTTACTCCGGTTTAATTTTCAAAAACGATATTTCAAGAAATTTAAAACGAGGTGAGCACACCAAAGGTTATGTTGTAAAAGTTCGAGAGGATGGTAAACTTGATGTGCGCTTGGACTTAACAGCTAGAGATAAAATTGCTGGTTCAGCAGGAGAATTGATGGAAATTCTTAGGGCAAAGAAATACATTCCGTTGACAGATAAAAGTGCACCAGATGAAATTCGTGAAGCTGTTGGTATGAGCAAGAAAACATTCAAGCAAGCAATTGGGAACCTTTACAGATTGAGATTAGTAAAACTTGAAGAATCAGGTGTTTATTTAATTGAGAACGATAAAGATTAGCAGCAGCCCACTTACAACGAAAGCATTTCTTTGAAGCGAATCGCTTGACGGCGAGAAATATCGACCTTCTCCCCTCCTTTGATGACTCCTTCTTGTTCTCCTTTCAGTTCTACTTGTAATCCGCCATTGAACCAATTTTCAATGTTTTTAACCCAATCTAAATTAATGATGAACTTTCGATTGGCTCTAAAGAAATGCTCCGGATCCAGACGTTCTTCGAAGCTATTCAACGATCTTAAAATCAATGGTCGGTTCTTTCCAAAGTAGACTTTTACATAATTCCCATCAGATTCCAACATTCGAACTTCAGACAATTGGACGAAATAGCACTTTTCCCCGTCCTTAATGAACACCTTATCCTTAACGGTTAATTGACGTTCTTTCCGAGCCATTTTCGATGAAGTCGACGATTCAAATTCGTGATAGTCTTCTTTTTTCAATTTATCTATAGACTCACCAAGCCTTTCTGGGTCAATTGGTTTCAGAATATAATCGAGAGCCTTTACTTCAAAAGCTTTCAAGGCATATTCATCATAGGCCGTTACAAAAATAACATGAGGAATTTCCTCTAATTTTTTAAGCATTTCAAAACCCGTCATCCCTGGCATATTCACATCAAGGAAAACCAAATCTGGTTTCATTCTTTCAATGATTTCAATTCCTTCATCACCATTTTTGGCTTCAGCAATAATCTCAATTTCAGGATACTCACTTAAGATAGACTTCAATTCCTCTCTAGCCAATCGCTCATCATCAATAATAACAGTTTTAAATAACTTCATTTTTAAAGCTCATTTTTGCGTAAACATAACCGTCAACTTCTTTTATACTGAATGAAGCTGCGTCACCATATTGTAATGCCAATCGTTGTTTAATGTTCTGAATACCAACACCTAAATCAACCACATCCTTTAAATCGCCCGAATTTACAACTTCCAAGAAAACAGTATTGGATTCTCTGTAAGCTCTAATTTTGACAACGCCTCCTTCTTTCAAATTGGAAATCCCATGTTTAATAGCATTTTCAACCATCATTTGCATTGCAAAAGGCGGAATTTCAAAATTTTCCAATTCCTCATCAATCTCCCAATCCACATCCAATCGCTCTTCAAATCGAATTTTTTCAAGATCTAAATAACTTTTTGCAATCGAAAGTTCGCTTTCGAGTTTGACCAAATTCTCTTTTCCTAAAATTAAGGATTGTCGAAGTAAATTGGAGAGGGTCGTAATTGATATTTTCGCCTTACTTGGTTCAATATCAATCAATGCACGAATACTGTTCAATGAATTAAATAAGAAGTGTGGATTTAATTGCGATCTCAAATTCTTCAATTCACTTTCCTTATTACTTGCCGCAAGTTCCAAATTTGAAATTTCCTGTTTTCTGGATTTCTGGAAGAAGTGATATGTAAAATATATAGCATTCCAAAACAGCACCAAAACAAGTACAGCAAATATTGTTACGATAATTGCTGATATTTCATTCTTAGTATCTTCCCCACCAATAAATCCAGATAAATAATCTGTACCTACATCAATTCCTGCAATAAAAATTGAGGAAACAAAGGATGAAAAAATCAATCTTGGCAGTAAACGCGGAAGACGCAATTCAAGCCAGCCCATTTTAATAATAATGACTCTTTGGATATGTGTGATCAATATTCCAGACAGAATAAGTGACAGAATATTCATGATGAACAATGACGTAACTTTCTCTGGGCTATTTGTATATACAGATAAAGTAAGCAAAGAACAATAAGCTGTCCATCCGAAGAGTTGCGCAGGCCAATAAAATCTCTTTGCAGTTAACACACTGCAAATCTATAATTATTGAGTGGTTAATTACCTTCTTTAGGATAATAGGATATTATCAATGCTACATGGAATAATTTCAACTTGGAATGTTTTTTGACATCTTTGCGACATGCGTTTCACCTTGCTCTTCTTTTTAGTATTCCCGTTTCTTTCGGTCGGCCAAACGTATTTCAAAGATCACGTTGGCGGAACAGTCGGATTGATAGTCAATTTCGGATCACATGTTAACTCTATAGGAATCAATATCAAAGGGTATTATACGGATTACTTCATTCAAGTCAATGCGGGCTCAACATTCTATTTACATCATTCCAGTTATGGCGGAAGAAAGTGTTTTTGGGAAAACAGGAATGCACTTGGGTTGGTTTTGTTGGCTGGAAAAAGAACCAGTAAAGTTGATTTTCAATTGGACGGACTGAGTCATCAAACGGCTTATGATTACGGAATTGGATTTAATTACCTTCTTTATTTTGACAACAAGGGAACATCCCAAACTTCGGGTGGCTTTGGATTTCATATAAAAGACGTTTCAATCTACCACGAGAATGATGTTTTTGGAGGACGGGCAATGGACCGCTTCAGAACCGGGCATTTTTATGTTTCCTATTTATACAATGATTTTAAATTTGGATCAGGAATTAACCTTTGGACTGGAGATTCACAACAATCAGAATGGCAAAGAACACCACTTGAAGGAGTCCCAGCTGGATTCAAAGACATTACGAAAAATCCGTTTGGAAAAACCACCCATGGCAACGTTTATGGAAGTGCAATTTACAATTTACCTTACGGTCAAGATGTTTGTTTAAGACTTGGCTTTGACAGCGAGCAGGCCCGACACATAATCCAAAACAGACTCATCCATGATTCAGGCAGATTCGTTGGAAGATCAGCACCGCACTACCCTAGACAAGACAAAGACGGAAACCTTGTTTTTGGTACAGATCAAGTTCGTCCGGCAAAACCATTTATTCAATTTGGAATGAACGATAATTGGAGTAATTAGTTTTCAATAAGATGCTTGTTTAGCATTCGCTTGCGAAGATTGCAGGTTTTGTAATGCTTCATGAATCCCGTAGAAAAAGATGTGGCATACTGCCACATACAAGATTCTGGAAGTGAAGCTCTTGAATCCCATGTTTCTTGCCCTAGATCAAATACATAAAAGTCAGACGTCACATTAAACCCTGCATTTCTTCCTGATTCATAAATAGTTTGCTTCGGATATATGCTAAAGAATACTCCGTCATCTCTAGATTGGCCTGGGAAATCAGTAATTTGATTCCAACTTTAGGAAAATGCCGTTATTGACAGTGTTGAAACGAAGAGCAGCAGTATAATTTTCTTAGCTATTAAACTCTATTTTATTCGATTTATTGTTTCATTTGCAGCCGACATGGACTCGAAACATCTTTTAAAAATTGTCGATTTTTAAAAGATGTTAGTCCCCCGTGAAAAATAATGCGCATTTTAGGGAGGTAACTAGTAGGAATCTCCTAACTTTGCATCCCGAAGTTACATCTTAATATTATGTCCAATTCCACAAAGTATGTATTCGTAACAGGAGGTGTAGCATCTTCTCTTGGTAAGGGTATCATTTCGGCGTCTTTAGCGAAGCTCCTTCAAGCAAGGGGATATTCAGCAACCATCCAAAAACTAGATCCTTATATCAATATTGATCCGGGTACTTTAAATCCTTATGAGCATGGAGAGTGCTTCGTAACGGATGATGGTGCCGAAACAGATTTGGATTTGGGACACTACGAACGTTTTTTAAATGTTCCTACGTCTCAGGCGAACAATGTGACAACAGGAAAGATTTACCAGTCTGTTATTCAAAAAGAACGTCGCGGTGAATTTTTAGGAAAAACAGTTCAAGTTATTCCTCACATTACAAATGAAATTAAGGAACGTATTCAAATCCTCGGAAAGAGTGGCGATTACGATATTGTGATTACAGAAATCGGCGGCACAGTTGGTGATATTGAATCACTTCCATACGTTGAAGCTGTTCGTCAGATGAAATGGGAGTTCGACGACGATTGTATCGTTATTCACTTAACATTGGTTCCTTATCTTGCTGCAGCTGGTGAGTTAAAAACAAAACCAACGCAACACTCGGTTAAGCAATTGTTAGAATTAGGGGTTCAACCTGATATTCTTTGTTGTAGAACAGAGCACGAATTGGCATTAAACCTTAGAAGAAAAATCGCCAAATTCTGTAACGTCAGTATGAATGCTGTTATTGAATCGCGCGACGCTTCCACAATTTACGATGTTCCTTTGCTAATGCAAGCGGAAGAATTGGATAAAATCGTTCTTGAAAAATTAAACCTTTCCGCTAAATCTACTCCAGACTTAGCACAATGGAAGGAATTTTTATCGCGTTTAAAAAATCCGAAATCAGAAGTTTCAATTGGATTAGTAGGTAAATATGTTGAGCTAAAAGATTCTTACAAATCAATTAGCGAATCATTCATTCACGCTGGTGCAGCTAATGAAGTAAAAGTAAACGTAAAATGGATTCACTCTGAAGAATTTACGTCCAGTACATCCGAAGAAATTTTGTCTGGATTGGACGGAATTCTTGTCGCTCCTGGTTTTGGATCGAGAGGCATCTCTGGAAAAATTGAAACTGTTCGTTTTGCAAGAGAAAACAAGGTGCCATTCTTAGGAATCTGTCTTGGAATGCAATGTGCGGTTATTGAATTCGCAAGGAACGTTCTTGGCTTAAAAGAGGCACATACTACCGAAATTGTTGAAGATTGTAAATCTCCAGTGATTGATATTATGAGTGATCAGAAAGAAGTTTCGAACAAAGGTGGAACGATGCGCCTTGGTGCTTATGACTGTCGTTTAATAACAGGGTCTAAGGTTTCAAAAGCCTATGGAACAGATAAAATTTCTGAGCGCCACAGACATCGTTATGAATTCAATAATGCGTTTTTGGCAGATTTTGAAGCGCATGGAATGAAGGCTACTGGAAAGAACCCGGAAACTGGTTTGGTTGAAGTAGTAGAAATTGAAGACCATCCTTGGTTTGTCGGAACTCAATTCCACCCGGAATATAAGAGTACAGTGGCAAATCCGCACCCACTCTTTGTTGCTTTTGTAAAAGCAGTAATTGATAATAAAAAAGTAAATAGTACACTAGTTAAATAATAAAATGGACAAAAATACCATAACCGGACTCGTTATAATCGGGATTATCCTCTCTGTTTTCACTTACTTAAAGCAACCTTCTGAAGAGGAGATAAAAGCAGAGGCCAAGAAAGAGCAAGCCGCGGCGCAGGCTGCTGAAGCTAAAAAGCTGACAAAGAACAAACAGGCCGATAAACAAGAAGAAGAAAAGCAAGAAGTCAAAGGGAACTGGGTTCCGAATCTTGATAGCCAAGGAGATCAAATCTATGAAGATTATTTATACTCTTACAATGATACAGTAACTGGTCAAGATACGATGATGACGCGTATTGAAACCCCTGTTGTTTCATCTAACCCTGACACAAACTCTGAAACGCCTGAGACGAGAAAAGTCATTAGGGTAGTTAAAGACAGTATAATCACTCTTAAAACTAAAAAACTTGAAATAGATTTTAGCACTAAAGGTGGAATGGTTGCTGCTGTTCGTTTACCAGGTCATGAGTCGTATAAAAACTACATTAACAAAAAGGAGAATATCGCTTTGGAGCTTTTTCAAAATGGTGATGCTTCTAACGGAATTACAATTCCAATCAACGGAAAAAAACTAAATACGGAATACCTTGAGTTTAGTGTTAAAGAGCACATCCAAAACAAAAGAATTGTATTCGAATACAAAGGAAAAGACAAAAGAAACATTCAGTTCATTTACCAATTAAAAGAAAATGCTTACGATTTGGACTACGATATTAAAATTCGTGGATTCGGCGGTGAAGCTTCTCCTAAAAATGTAATGTTTAACTGGAAAGCGGCCTTTAGAAAAACAGAACGTTTGTTCAGTGAGCAACGAAGAGTTTCTACTGTTTGTTTCAATTACAAAGAAGAAGGATTTTCTTACTTAAGTGAAGCAACCAATGATTACGAAGAAGCTGAAGACAAAGTTGAATGGGTGAGTTTCAAACAAAGCTACTTCTCTTCATTTATTCAGCCAAAAATACCTTTTGGAAAATCTGGATCAAAATTTAAGACGAAAAACTACGACAAAGACGATGAAAGAGAATGGACGAACCTGAAAGACTTCTCAACTTCTTTGAACTTGGACTTGAACAACGTTGATGATGCTACGGTAAGTATGAACTGGTATTTTGGACCAAACGACTACAACACCTTAAACTCTTACAATGCAGGATATGATAACGTATTGAACTACGGATGGGGAATCTTTAGATGGATGAATCTTTACGCAATTCAACCTTTGTTCAACATTCTTAAATCAACAGGTTTGAGTATGGGATTGGTGATCTTGTTTTTAACAATGATTATCAAGGGTCTTTTGATGCCCGTTCAATGGAAAATGTATACTTCTTCGGCGAAGATGAGAATCTTGAAACCTGAAATGGAAGAGCTTGCTAAGAAGTATCCAGAGAAGGATGATGCAATGAAAAAGCAAATGGAAACAATGGCACTGTATCGAGAATCCGGCGCCAGTCCCCTATCGGGCTGTGTCCCCATGCTGATACAGATGCCGATTCTACTGGCCATCTTCCGTTTCTTACCGGCAACATTTGACCTGAGACAAAAATCATTCTTGTGGGCAGAAGATTTATCTTCTTTTGATTCCATTCTTGATTTACCCGTTGACATCTGGTTCTATGGAAGTCACGTAAGTTTATTTACATTATTGATGGCTGGAACAACGTTGATCTATACGCACATCAACAGTAGTAACATGCAGACGCCGTCTACTCCGGGAATGCCAAACATGAAAGTGATCATGTACTTCTTCCCTATTATGATGATCTTCTTCTTCAACAACTACTCTTCTGGATTAAGTTATTATTACTTCATCTCGACATTGGCATCGATTTTAATAATGTTAATGATTAAGAAGTTCTTCGTTGATGAAGAAAAATTGAAATCAAAAATGGCTGCTCGTAAAGCTACAGCATCTGCTAAAGGTGGGTCAGGCAAGTCAAAAGGAAAGTCTAAATTTCAAGTGCGACTGGAGGAAATGCAGAAAAAGCAAGCCGAACAACGCAAGAATACAGGGAAGAAATAGGGACTTAATCTCAAAAAAATTAAAGCCTCCTTGCAATTGTCAGGAGGCTTTTTTACAATGTTAAATTGTCGCTCTCAAATACTAAAGTCCAAATCCAACTCTCCTTTTAGAACTTTAAGCACAAAAATCATCTGTCCGTATTTCTCGAAGCTTGTTTTAATTTCTTCTTGAACAAGATTCATAACTGTCTCATAATCACCTTGAATATGAGTAGCAGTTGCATTAACTTTTGTTCTCATTCCATGAGCTTGACATCTGTTAATAAAGTCTAATATTTTTGGCTCGTAATCTTCTGATAAGGGATAATTACTTATTTCTATTGTTACTTTCATGATTGTGAAAGTATATATTTAATGCAACCCTTTTCTATTTTTATACGTCTTAGTTCCTAACAAACTCAACTTCATGATTCGTAATTGCGCCATACTCTTTTATCTTTGCATAAGTGCCTCTTTATTCGCTCAAAATTTTGAATGGATTTCAACCGCAGGTGGTTTAAAATCTGATAAAGGAACAACGATAGCAGTGGATGGTGATGGCAATACATTCATTACAGGCTATTATAACGAAGAAGCTGATTTTGGTCCATTAAATACGGGTTACTCTTTTGATAGCAGTAAAGAAGTATTCGTTGCGAAAATGGATCCCAATGGAAACTATCTTTGGGTTGTAAATGGGCTTAACTATTATGACGATCGTGGGCTTGGATTATGCCTTGATCCAATGGGTAATGTTTATGTAACAGGCACCTGCTGGGGTGGCCTAGAATTCGGACCTATTACTGTTTATAATTCTACCTCGTATACAGATCAGATTTTTGTCACTAAAATAGACACTGGAGGAAATGTGATTTGGATGAAAAATGCTGGTGTCGATGAAAATTTTGGATTTCCTTACAACGACGATCATGGACTTGATTTAGCTTCTGATAGTCAAGGGAATATTTACGTTACAGGTTTCTTATCAAATTCTGGTCCAATAAACACTCCTGCTACTTTTGATGGAATTATGATTGACATGGTACCTGAAGATACCTTAGCATTTGTTGCTAAACTTTCGAATGACGGAAATTGGCAGTGGGTTCAAACTTTTCAAGGAATTGTAGACCACAGAGACAATGGAATTGGTGTTGATGATGAAGACAACATCTACGTTACAGGAGGCTTCAATGGCACAAAAAACTTTGGGGGCATCAATCTTACTAGCGACGGTGAAATTGACATATATGTTATAAAATACGCCTCTACAGGAATTTTTCAATGGGCAGTGCAAGCTGGAGGCGTTAGATCAGATCGGGGAAATGCTATTGTAGATGGTCATGATGGTTTTATGTATGTTGCTGGCGAATTTCGAGACATTTGTTACTTTGGATCTCAGTTTTTGGACAACTATGGTGGTCCTGGAGGACGCGATATTTTTGTGGCAAAACTATCGAAAGAAGGCTCATGGAGCTGGGCAAATAAAGCAGGGTCTAAGAAAGGAAGTGATCGTGCCAATTCAATAGCAGCTAATTCAAACGGAAATATATTTGTAACGGGACAATACAGCAGTGAAGCTAATTTCGGTGTGAATGAAATTGATTCAAATGGAGACAGTGTCCAGGTTTTTATTGCTGGTATTGATACTTTAGGAGTATGGAGATGGGTAAAACAAGGAGGATCTTCACAACACGACAGAGGAAACGGAATTGATGTTGATGATGATTGTAATGTCTATGTCGTTGGTTATTTTGAAGACACAATTACTTTCGAAGGATCACAACAAATAATAAATAAAGGAAAAGATATTTTTACGACTAAACTTTCTGACGCTTGTTTTGGATATGATACTCCTCTCCCTCCTGGCGAGCCAATTCCGGAGCCTGAAGTATGCGTGCTAAAATCATCAAACACTTTTACTCCAAACGGCGATGGAGCAAATGAATTACTCGACTTCACCACAGATTGTAACGTCCCTATAGAGGCTTATGTTATAAATCGCTGGGGAGAGTTGGTTTTTAAATCATTCGACTCTAGTATTGCATGGGATGGGACATCATTAAATGGGACTCCGGTTTCTGACGGGACTTACTTCTATTCTGTTAAGGCACTTTTTGAAAATGAACCTATTCAGGAGATTCACGGTTGGATTACCCTTGTTCGTTAATTCAGTTTTTGTATTTGTTACTTGAATTAAATGACCTTACTTCTCCTAAATCTCTTCTTTTCGCAATTCAATAAACTCCTTGATCTTTTCATTTTCGACAAGAACGGTCAAATTGTAATAAACGATAGCCCAATTACCCTTTTTCTTTTGCAATATTCCGCTTCCACGACAGCCCTCCATCCAAGTATCTAGGTCTTCATCGAACCAAGCTATTTTCTTATTTTTCGAAAAGTTCCATGTTCTATTGGATGCTTTGAAATCCCAAGCTTTTCCCGCATCAAAGTAAGGTTTACTGAATTTAGAGAAATCCGTTTTGCTCCAACGCTCGCCTGGTGCGGTCCCTAAAAAGACAAAAGATTCATCCATTGGCCCGAAATAATCGTCGTAATTCGCTTGACCAGCTGCCGCATGCCAATCATCCATGAATTCATCTAATTCAATCTTTGGGTCTGGCCTCGTCGCTGACAGTGTTGAAAGGAGGAGCGAGAATAAAATGATTTGTTTCATAATAGTCAAAAAAAAAGGCCTTCCAATGATGAGAAGGCCTTAAATCTAATAAATTATTCTTTTATTTTTCTTTCGCCAAACAAGCTTTTGTTGCAGCAGCTAAGTTGATCACTCCACCTGTAACTGAAAGGTTTCCGAAATCCATAGTCGCTGATTCTTTATTTGGGTCACGAGAAACACCACCTGGCTTAACAACAGATTGACCTGTGTAAACTGTAGCTGTTTCTAATAAAACATCTTTAATTTCTTTCATACTCATATTTGGGAAGTACGATTTCAAGAAAGCAGCACAACCGGCAACCATTGGACAAGCCATTGATGTACCTGCGATAGCAGCATAATCACTTTGAGGGACTGAATTGTAAATCTCAAACCCAGGTGCAAATACATCAACTCCAGTAATACCGTAGTTAGAAAATGTAGCAGCTAAGTCATTTCCAGCAAATTGATTCTTCATATTCAATTTTGCCGTTTTCGCAGGATCTCCTTTTGATTTCTTTTGAACGTCAATGTTTGGTACTTCACTTCCGAAACGAGTACTTGCTCCAATAGTAAGGAAATGATCCAATTTAGCTTCTTGAAAATCGTACATTGAAGTTGGGAAGTTAGGCTCCTCATCAATATCCTTAGCATCATTTCCAGCAGCATGTACTAATAAAACACCTTTAGAATCAGCATACTTGAATGCAGCGTAAACTTCTTCAGCATGTGGTGAATAAGCTTTACCGAAAGACATGTTGATAACAGATGCACCGTTATCAACAGCATAACGAATTGCCAAAGCAATATCTTTATCATACTCATCTCCATTTGGCACCGCTCTAACTGACATTAATTGAACATCGTTAGCAACACCGTCACCACCAATTCCGTTTCCACGAGTTGCACCAACGATACCTCCTACGTGAGTTCCGTGAAATGCATCAGGGCCTTCAACGTCATTGTTTCCGTAACTCTTATCAGTAAAATCATTTGGATTATCTCCAATTACAGAACGTCCATCATGATCAGGATTGTAATGAATATTCAATTGAGTTTCAAAATAATCAACGGCTCCTTTGTACCTTAATTTTTCAGCATCTGGAGCATTATCCATCATTTGTTTATAGTAAGCCAATGCCCTCGCACTGTTGGTACGTGTTGATTCAACCTCTTCTTTTACCTCTAAATACAAAGCATATTCTACTTGATCTTCCTCAGAATCAATTGTTACCGAACTCTTACCATATTTCTTATCTAATTCAGCATAGATACGAGTAACTTCTAAACGAATATCGTTAGCGTTATCTCCGTTTGCATTTCCTAAGAAATTCCATCCGTGAATATCATCGATATATCCATTCTTGTCATCATCAATTCCGTTTCCAGCTATTTCATTTGGATTTGTCCAAATTTTACCTTGAAGGTCTACGTGTTCAATGTCCATTCCTGAATCTACAATCGCAACGATTACAGTCTTAGTTGTTCTTTTCTTAAGCATTCCGTATGCCTTCTCTGTTTGCATTCCAGTTCCAGTGCCATTGTACCAGTTAAGAACGTCTTTCTCAACAGTTTCTTCTTTAGGATTTGCCTTTTTAGAAATTGACTCTCCTTGTGCATAAGTTGCAGTTGTAAATACAAGTGCAAAAAGACTCAGAGACAGCCTGATAATGATTTTATTCATGTTTTATAGTTTAAATAGTAATTTATTGGTTTGTAAAAATAGAATTAATCTGATCATTTACTTTCAAAAATTGACCTTTCGGTTTATATTTACGTCTATATGGTATAAAACACTGACAAATGGCATCACCTCTACTTCGATTTTCTATTGCGTTCCTATTTATAAGTTTAACAAGTATTAGTTTTAGCCAGAAATTTGGTTTTAGCACTCTCTTAGAAAGAGCTCCAGACGATCAAACCGTTTTTTGTGTTCTAAATAACGAAAGCAATAATGCTCTTTTAGACAAAGAAGGAGTTTCAGTGAAATTCTCTTCAAGTTCATGGCTTTTCATTAACGCTTCGCCCAGTTGGATTGACGTTCATACCAAAAATGGTTCACTGGATAATTACTATTTTGAATATGCTCCACCATTAGCATTAGCAGATTCTTCAAGAGCACACCATTTTGTAAACGAAGTACACTCAGGAAATGCTCCTTTGGGTGTCTCTTATACTGGTAGAGATGTAATAATAGGTGTTGTTGATCAAGGAATTGATTGGTTGCATCCTGACTTTATAGACGCCAACGGAAACACGCGTGTATTGAGGTATTGGGATCAAGCGAACTCAGGCCCGACCCCGCCCGCACCTTATGGCTATGGGCAAGAATGGGACAGCACTGATATTAATAACGGAACATGTACAAGCACAGAAGAAGCCTCAGCTCATGGATCTACAGTTACTGGAATTGCTGCTGGAAATGGTTTTGCAAATGGAGCAAATATGGGAATAGCGCCGGATGCAAACTTGGTCAATGTTGAGTCTAACTTCTCTTCTCCGAATTGGACATTAACCATAGCTGATGCCGTTGATTACATCTTCCGTATTGCAGACGAATACAATATGCCTGCTGTTGCCAACCTTAGTTTAGGAACATATTTTGGTAGTCACGACGGGAACGATCCTGCAGCAGAGATGATGGAAACGCTATTGGATGAAAAGGGAGGTCGTTTGGTTGTATCAGCAACAGGAAACTCGGGAGCTAAAGGAACCTGCCATCAACAAGGAAATCCAAACGCAGATACGAATTTCGTTTGGTTTGTAAACAATCCATCCGCTTCTTTAGGTGCCAACACCATCTTCTTTAACCTTTGGTCAGATAATGCTGATGCTACTTATGACTTTGCTTTAGGTGCAGATTCACCAGGCTACGACTTTAGAGGTAGAACTCAATTCTATGGGGCAACCTCTTCTTTAGGCACGCCAATATTCGATACCATTTGGAACGGTGTAAATAGAATTGCCACGATTGAGGTTTACACGGAAACGATAGGGAACAATTACCACATGCAATTGTTCGTGTCGAATGTCGATTCGACGAACTATTTATTTCGATTTGAAACTACTGGATCAGGTAAATATGATTTATGGAGCGGTGAATGGCTTGGATATAATGACATGGTCTTATCTACTGATTTACCTTCTGCAGCTCAAATGCCAAACATTATTGATTACGTATTAGCCGATTCAACGCAAACACTTGTTTCTTCATGGAATTGCTCTGAAAAAGTAGTGTCTGTAGGGAATATGAAAAACCGTCAGCATTTTATTGATATGAACCTGAACCAGTATACTTCACCGCACCCTAATAGTGTTGGTGAATTGAGTCCAAACTCTAGCAAAGGTCCAACTCGACATGCTGTTAACAAGCCAGATGTAACAGCTGCAGGTGACGTAACTTTAGCTGCCGGACCATTATGGGTAGTAACAAATCCAGCGTACAATGCTCTAGTTGACTCAGGTGGATATCACGTTATTAACGGAGGCACATCAATGGCATCTCCTGTCGTTTCAGGGATTGGCGCTTTGTACTTTGAAAGATGTAATAAAGCTACATATCAGGATTTCTTGACAGACGCTCAAGCAACTTCTTATACAGATGTATTTACAGGAGCAGTTCCAAACAACGCTTACGGTTATGGAAAAATTCACGCTTTCGATTTGTTGCAAGAAGTATCAGTTGTTGCACAGCCTATTATCTCTTGGGGAGGCGGAACAACGCTCATATCCAGTGCTGGCGATAGCTACCAATGGCACCTTGACGGAGAAGCATTAATCGGTGAAACGGGACAAAACCACATCAGTGCGCCGCCTTACGGATCCTATGAAGTTGAAGTTATCAGTGCAGAAGGATGCACGGCATTTTCAGATCCATTAGTTACTTTCGCTGGAATTAATGAATTGGCCAAGCACGGAATCAAGGTGTATCCGAATCCAACAGAGTCGAGTATTAATATTGAATCCAATGATGAAATCATCGATGTAAATATTGTAGACCTAACTGGGAAATCAATATCACTTGATAATTTTAAAAACAACAGTATTGATTTGGCCCCATTAACAACAGGAACTTATTTCCTATCTATTAGAACCGTTAAGGGAACATCAACTATCAAAATTGTGAAGATCTAATTGAGTACAACCAGTTTAAAAAAGAACGAACCGTGGATAGACAATGCCAGGGCGCTCGCTACAGTATCTGTTATTTTATTGCATGTTGCATCTGACCTTTTGTACACGATCAAAACGGACGGTGTAACAACAGAATGGTGGACAGGAAACATCTTAGACGGATCTGTCCGTTTCGCAGTCCCTCTATTCTTTATGATTTCTGGGGCATTACTACTTAGAAACGATTATGAAATTTTAAAGTTCCTGAAAAAAAGATTTTTCAGGCTAATTCCTCCTCTCCTATTTTGGAGTTTGGTTTATCTCTTTTATGACAATTTAATTTATGAAGTAAGGGTTGAATCTACTTCAGAGTTTCTGCATTTAATGCGACTAGGATTGCTTGAGAAACCATTTAGTCAATATCACCTTTGGTTTGTGTATGATTTGATAGGTCTTTATTTAATTGTTCCTATAATCGCAAAATGGATAAAATATTCAACAAGTAAAGAAGTTTTGTATTTCGTAATCATTTGGGGAATTACAATCATTGCTTACAATCCCTATTTACAGGAGTATGTGCCCGAAATTGAATTTTTATATTTCACAAGGTATTTGGGCTACATGGTTCTTGGGTATTACTTAACGACAATCAAGTCGAAGAATTATTTTTTGGCAATCATGTTAATCTTAATTGGTGCTTTTTCGACCATTTACGGGACGTACTACGAATCGAACGCGATCAACAAATACTCTGGAATATATTATGATTACTTGTCAATTAACATTGTGGTATTTACAGTAGGAGTATTCCTTCTTGTTAAAAACACAACCATCAATAATAGAATCATTAATAAAATTATAAAGTTGATAAGCGACCATAGTTTCGGTATTTACCTCGCTCATGCTTTAGTTCTTGTAATTTTTGAACGAAATGGCTTGGATCTATCTGTAGCAAACCCTTGGATCAGTGTTCCTTTAATCACAATATCCTGTCTTGTTTGCTCATTAATAATTGTATTTGTGTTGCGATTAATCAAATATGGGAAATATATTTCGGGTTAATTAACAAAGGATTATTTGATTGAACCTCACCAAATTCGGTCTTTTTATTATTTTTGGTCTTTTAAAAATTATAAATGGATTTATCAGGAATTATTTCAATCTCAGGCCGACCAGGACTTTACAAAGTTGTTGCTCAAGGGAAGAACAGTATCATCGTTCAATCATTAATTGACAACAAAAGATTCCCCGCTTATTCAACAGATCGAATTTCGGCATTAGAAGATATTAGCATCTACACAATTGATGGTGACAAACCGTTGAAAGAGATTCTATCTGACATTTTAGCTAAGCAATCTGGAGAAGCTGCACCGTCTCACAAAGAGAGCATTGCAACGCTACAAGAATACCTTTCAGATATCTTACCGGATTATGATGAGGAACGTGTTTACCCGTCTGATATCAAGAAATTGTTCCAATGGTACAATTTACTTTTAAGCTCTGGAAACGTAGAATACATTGCTGAAGAAGAACCAAAAGAAGTAGTTGAAAAACCTAAGAAGACTCCTGCTGCCATAAAAGCACCGGTAAGTAAGGCTCCTTCTAAAAAGAAAGCTCTTCCAAATAAAGAAGCATCCCAGAAAGTCATTACAAAGAAAATAGTAGCAAAGAAACCTATTTCTAAAAAAAAGTAGATAACGTTATTCACTAAATATTTAAAGTCTCGCTTGAATCGAGACTTTTTTTTTGACTATGAAAATTTTAAAACCAACACGACAATTCGTTGATCAAAACCTAATAGTAGATTCATGGGAGTCTATTGAAAAGTACTTCACAGATTTAATTAACAGAGAAATTGACACTATAGAAGATTTTCTTACTTGGCTTAAAGATCAAAGTGAATTGGAGGCCATTCTTGAAGAAGATGCTGCTTGGAGATACATCAAAATGACTATTGACACGAAGAATGAAGCACTGAGTAATTCGTACACCTTTTTCGTGACTCAAATTCAGCCTCAAATAGCACCACTTGATGATCAAATCAATAGAAAATTAGATGCAATGGGCTACACAGAGGAATTAATTTCTGATCCTGCGTTTGAGATCTTATTCAGAAGAATTAAAAAGTCGCTTGAGTTGTACCGTGAGGAAAACATTGAAATTCAATCAAAATTAGCAGAAGAAAGCCAGAAGTTTGGTTCGCTTTCTGCGGCTCAAAGCATAGAGCACAATGGAGAAAAGCTAACAATGCAGCAAGCCTCTCTCCTACTTAAGGAAACGGATGAATCATTGCGAAAAGAAGTGTTTGAAAAAATAGCCAACCGCAGAAAAGAAGATGTCGATGCGTTTGACGCACTCTTTGATTCCCTTTTAGCAAAGCGCCATCAAATTGCAACGAATGCTGGATTTGAAAATTTCAGAGATTACAAAATGCAGGCTATGGGGCGCTTTGACTATAACGTTTCTGATTGCGAAGACTTTCATCAATCGATTAAATCAGTGATTGTTCCGATTGTAAAAAAAATGCAGCAAAATCGATTGGATAAGCTTGGAAAGAGTTTATTCAAACCTTGGGACTTGGACGTTGATCCCGAAGGAAAAGCACCGTTAAAACCATTTTCAAACGGAAGTGAACTTTTGGAAGGAGCTGTGAATATGTTCAACCGAATTGATCCTTATTTCGGTGATTGCTTGACAACAATGTCTGAGATGAAACATTTGGACCTCGAATCTAAGGATGGAAAGTCGCCAGGAGGCTACAACTACCCGCTCTATGAGATTGGCGTTCCATTTATTTTTATGAATGCCGTTGGTTCTCACAGAGACTTGGTAACTATGGTTCATGAAGGTGGTCATGCAGTACATTCATTTTTAAGCAGAGACCTTGAATTAACAGGTTTTAAGAGCCTTCCGTCTGAAGTAGCGGAATTGGCCTCAATGTCTATGGAATTGCTCTCTATGGACGAATGGGAAGAGTTTTATAGCGATCCAAAGGATTTAAACCGTGCGATTGAGGAGCAATTGGAAACAGTCATAAAGCTTTTGCCTTGGATTGCACAGGTTGACGAGTTCCAACACTGGTTGTACGTTAATCATTCACACACTAATGCAGAACGCACTGAGGAATGGATTTCATTGTCAAAAGCATATGGAACTGGACTCACTGACTGGTCAGGTTATGAGGATGTTCAATCGAACTCTTGGCAACGTCAATTGCACATTTTTGAGGTGCCATTTTATTACATTGAATATGGAATTGCACAATTGGGTGCTCTTGGTGTTTGGAAAAACAGTCTTGAAGACAAAGCAAAAGCGATTGAAGATTATAAAAACGCATTAAAGTTGGCATATACACGAAGTATTCCTCAAATTTATGAGACGGCGAACATAAAATTTGACTTTACTGAGAAGTATATCAAACAACTTGCTGAATTCATAGAGAACAAGTTAGCAGAATTAAAAGTGCAATTAGATTAAAGTTGTTTGATACAGACAGGAAAACTCTTGTTTGAAATAAAATTACTCTTATATTTGCAGCCGCGAATAAGCAATCGCTTGATTTATTTAAGTGTTCTCAATGGAGAGAAAATTAGATAGATTTAAGATGGCGAGGTAGCTCAGTTGGTTAGAGCGCCGGATTCATAACCCGGAGGTCGGGAGTTCAAATCTCCCTCTCGCTACAAAAGGATATCAGAAATGGTATCCTTTTTTGCGTTCAGGAGATTTGAACCGTTCTTAGTCTGGTATTTTGTTGATTTCATTAAACACATCTCCCATTTTCTCTTGAAATGAAATCATTGTATTTTCCTTAAGAACGAGACATATATGTTAGGAGTTAATCGCTACTTCTGATACGCGAATAAACATTTTGACGGACATAAAAATACAATCCTCGTAGAGTTCTATTTTTGATCGTTGACCAATGGAGAGAATGTCTTCCAATAAAAGGTGATGGAGATTAAATGTTTCACCATTTTTTTTATTTATAATATTGATCTGTGAAATTCATTTGGAGTTTAAATTGGAGTGACGTTTGGGATGGATAAATTGTTCTCATTTGGGTTAATTTGTTTTTAACTTCATATCAACTATCATTAACCGCTAATAAACAGTCACTTAAGCCTCAATCAATAAATTGAAAGCAGGGATTTCAGGAAACGGCATTATCACTTAATTCTCGGACACCGAACATTCTTTTCTTTCTAGTTTGAAAAGGCAACTTAAGCCTTGTCTTTTTTTGTATTTCTGAGATTTAAAACACTTTAGCAAAACGTCAGACCCCATAATTCCCAGTTGCGCCTAATAAGCCTTGGAGAACAAGTTATTAACATTGTAGCCGAGATTGTTAAAAACAGTGGGTTAGAGAGAAAAGAATGTGTATATTGCGCGCTTTAACTAACGAGCGAGTATTTCAGAATATTATAATGGAAAAAGAAAGATTTGAACTTGAATATTTATTAAAAACTTCTATTAAAGTTTTGGATAATATGTTAAGCACTCCAAGCGGATTAAGCGAATGGTTTGCTGACGACGTAAATATTAAGGACGACGTATATACTTTCCTTTGGGATGGTGGTGAGGAAGAAGCAAGACTTCTTGCGAAAAAGGCAAACACAAAGGTGAAGTTCAGATGGATCGAAGATGAAGAGGATGACTCAGAGGCATACTTCGAATTAAGATATGAGGTTGATCCAATGACTAAAGCCGTGATTTTATCGATTACAGATTTTGCTGAACCAGATGAGCTTGATGAATCTAGTCGTTTCTGGGATCAACAAATTGGCGAGCTTAAAAGAATTCTTGGAGCTTAATTTCAATATTCTTAATTTCCAATCGTTTACATTTCACAATCTAATTTTAGATAATCTTTTTTTGAATTGAAACGACTTTACTATTTCAGTGTACGTTCATTCGCAGGTCCTTTCCTAGCTACCTTTGCGATTTCCATGTTTTTATTGGTGATGCAATTCTTTTGGAAATACATCGACGATTTAATGGGCAAAGGACTGGAGATTTCAATAATCGTTGAACTTCTCTTCTATGTTTCAGCAAGTTTAATTCCCCTGGCTTTACCCCTAGCGATTCTTCTGTCTTCAATTATGACCTTTGGAAACCTGGCAGAGAACAATGAATTAACAGCGCTCAAAGCCTCTGGAATGTCTCTTTACAAGATTGTACGCCCTTTATTCGCTGTCGTAATAATCATTGCCATGGGGACCTTCTACTTCGCCAATTACGTCATACCCATCGCGAATCTTAAATGGCATTCATTAATTTTCGATATCCAAAACACTAAAATATCTACAGTCCTAACACCAGGTGTTTATAGCAATGAGCTTGATGGCTACGTGATTAAGGTCGACAAAGGAGAAGGTAATCAATTTGAAGGTATTCTAATCCACGATCATACAACACCCAACGAAATTAAAACGGTTCGTGCAGAATCGGGAAAAATCTACAAATCAAAAAATGGAGCTTATTTATTCTTTGAAATGACCAATGGAACGGTACACAGGGAACTAGAGCCGCAAACGCCAAATTTCAGTGCAGATGGAATCAATCATAGCACGCATAGCAATCATCCTGTATGGAAATCGAAATTCGAAAAGATGACTTACAAAATCAACATAAATGGTTTCGATTTAGAAAGGTCAAGAGAAGAGCTAATGAAGGACAAGCATGAAATGCTAAACGTATTTCAAATCAATGATGCCATGGATTCAATAAAGGCGAACGGAAAGGATATTCTGAAAAATTTCTTGATGAATATCAAAAACGGACATCTCTATTTTTCTTCCATTTCATATAAAGACCATTCAATAAAAGAAGTAGAAGATCAGAATAACTTTGAAGTTCCAGACCATGCTGTAAATTTCAAGGACGTTATATACGACAAAAAAATCAAGGCTATAAAAAAAGCCCAAACAACCGTTCGAAGATTGAACAAAAACGTTGAGGGGCAGCTCAACTTCATGGACGCATTGGAGAGGGATATGGACGATTACATGATTGAATTCAATCGAAAATTTGCGTTGACAGCTGCGATTGTCATTCTTTTCTTTATTGGCGCGCCTCTGGGGGCGATCGTAAGTAAAGGTGGGTTTGGAGCACCTGTTGTCATTGCTGCACTCTTATTTATGGTTTATTTCGTACTGCTTACCGTTGGTGATAACATGGCCGAGGCAGGAACTCTTACTCCAATCGTGGGAATGTGGTTCTCCTCTTTCATACTTGCACCAATCGCCGTATGGATGATGTACTCTGCCGCCAATGATCTGCCGATTAATTCAAGTGAATATTGGGCAAAGCTAATGGCGAAAATCGTGAAACCATTTAGATTTAAGAAGCCTTGAAAACGCTCTACATAACCAGTAAACCAGCTTATCCAAAAATAGATGGAGGCTGTGTGGCTTCTGCAAATTTTCTTGAGAACCTTCTGAAGGTTACTTCAGAGATTAAATACTTATCTATTGCCACAACCAAACATCCATTCAATTTAGATTCATTTCCCATTCATTGGATCGATTCTTTAAAACCCGAAGCGGTTTTGATTGAAACAGCTGTTCGTCCAAAAGAAGCCATTAAATACCTTTTCAATAAAAAATCGTACAACATTGATCGTTTTTACAATCGTAAAATGTCCGATAAAATCATTCGTACTATTGATTCACAGCGATTTGAAACAATTATTCTAGATGGACTTTACACAACTCCGTACCTTTCTGAAATAAAAAAGTCATTCAAAGGAAAAGTACTTGTCCGAACGCACAACGTTGAATTTAAAATCTGGGAAGGACTCGCTAAGAATGAGAGCAATCCGATCAAAAAAAAGTATTTAAGTGGACTGGCTAAAGATTTAAAGAAATACGAAATTGGAACATTGAATAAAGTGGATGGATTGATGACCATTTCACAAGAAGATTTGAATGATTTCAGCGCTCTTGGTATTTCCACTCCTAAGTCTAACATCACTATAACTACTGACATTGTAGAGCAGGGTCACGATTACAAGAGATCATCTATTTTTCACCTCGGAGCAATGAATTGGTCTCCAAATATCGAAGCTGTAGATGAAGTCATTCAATTGATGTCTGAATTGAGAAAAGCAAATACGGACCTAGAATTTCATATTGCTGGTGTTGATTCAGAGTCCCTATACACAACGAATAGGGACCAAGGAATTGTCGTTGAAGGCTTCGTTCAAGATTTAAAAGAATTCGTTTCAGAAATGGGAATTCTTGTCTCTCCTATCCAATCAGGATCTGGAATTCGAGTTAAAATACTTGAAATGATGGCTTTAGGGATACCGATCATCACCACAGATCTTGGCGCACAAGGATTGCTAAATTTCGATGGCGTTCGAATTGCCAACACAAAGCGAGAGATCCTATCCGCGGTTTATGAACTTGTGAATAGTGAAAACAAAAGACAAGAATTGGGATTGGAAGCGAAGAGATATGTTAATTTGCATCATAATCCAAAAAAAGTCAGCGCACAACTAATTGAGTTCATCAAGTCCATATAAGCCGAAAATCCTGATTATCGTATCCCGATTTCCTTATCCTCTTGAAAAAGGAGATAAGCTTCGTGCATACCACCAAATTAAGGAATTGGCGAAAGAATTTAACATAACACTATTTTCTCTTTCTGACAAACCGGTTAAAGCTGAGCACCGCGAAATTGTTGAGGAAACTTGTTCTGAATTGTACATTCATCAACTCAAACCACTGACTCGATTCTTTAATTTGGTGAAAGCATTATTTTCAAGCCTGCCTATTCAAACAGGGTATTTCTTTTCTCAAAAAGCGAAAAATAAGATTAAATCTTTAATTAAAGAGAGTAACTATAAACATATTTACTGTCAGCTTATTAGGACCTCTGAATACGTAAAAAACATTCATGACATGCCTAAAACTTTGGACTATATGGATGCATTGAGCGCCGGTATCCTTAGACGTGTAGATCGACAACCTTTTTATAAAAAATGGCTCTTTAAAATAGAGGCCAATCGCTTGTTGAAATACGAGCAAAGCATTTTTGATTTCTTTGAGCACAGAACAATAATCAGCGACCAAGATCGGCAGTTAATTGCCCATCCGGACAAAGATAAAATTCTTTGTGTTCCAAATGGAATTGATAAATCCTTCTTCGAAAATATTGAACGCCCTGAGAAATTTGACTTCGTCTTTGTCGGAAACATGAGCTACCCTCCAAACGTAGATGCCGTAGCTTACATTGTAAATGAAATTTTACCTGAATTCAAAAACTCAACATTACTGATTTCTGGCGCTAAGCCTAACTCTTATGTTGTAAAAATGGCCAACGCGAATTCCAAAGTCGAACTAACAGGCTGGGTTGATGACATTCGAAAATCGTATGTAAACGGAAAGATATTCCTCGCTCCGATGATGATAGGTACTGGGATGCAGAATAAGCTTCTCGAAGCAATGGCATTGAAAACGCCTTGTATTACTACCGATCTTGCCAACAACGCAATTCAAGCCAATCCTGACTCTCAAATTTTAGTAGGGAACTCCAAACAGGAGATTCTTTATAAAATTGAATTGCTATTGAACAATCCTGAGCTGCGAGAAAAAATCGCAATTGGTGGACACAACTATGTACGAGACAATTTTTCATGGTCAAAATCAACTGAAGAATTGATCGACTTAATAAAGTGTTAAAATTTTAATTAGCGCCAAAAACACAACTAGATATTAAACTTGACTAGGTTCCTTTCCGTTAAAAGCAGGAGACTCTTTGGTTAGAAGTAGGCTACTTTTGGTTAGAAGCAGGTCACTTCCCGATCCCCCATCAAAAACTACGTTTTTTCTTATTCTATTTAAGCTTCTAAGTGAGATATTTCCTGTAATTTTGCTAAAAAAACGAGAATGCAATTCGATCTAAATACGATAGAGGAAGCCATAGAAGATATCAAAAACGGTAAAGTACTTATCGTCGTTGACGACGAGGACAGAGAGAACGAAGGAGATTTCGTTACTGCTGCCCGAAATATCACACCTGAGATCATCAATTTCATGGTAACCCACGGCAGAGGACTCGTTTGTGCTCCGCTTGTTGAAGACCGTTGCGATGAACTTGGATTGGACTTAATGGTTCATACGAATTCTGCGGCCTACGAGACTCCATTTACAGTTTCAGTTGATTTGAACGGACACGGCTGCACGACTGGGATTAGCGCAAGTGACAGAGCAAAAACAGTTCAAGCATTAATTGATCCAAATATTAATCCTGAAGAACTTGGTAAACCAGGTCACATCTTCCCTTTACGTGCGAAAAAAGGCGGTGTTTTAAGAAGAGCCGGGCATACTGAAGCTGCTATTGATCTTTCTAGAATGGCAGGATTTGAGCCTGCTGGCGTGATTGTAGAAATATTGAACGAAGACGGCACTATGGCTCGGCTTCCTCAATTGATAGAAATCGCAAAGCGATTTGACATGAAAATTATTTCAATCGAAGATCTTATCAAGTACAGACTCAAAAATGAGTCATTGGTTGAGAAGATCATCGACGTTAAAATGCCAACGGAAGAAGGCGATTTCGAAATGCACCTTTTCAAAGAGACAAATTCCGGTAAAGAACATTTGGCTATCGTTAAAGGAACCTGGGAGAAAGAGGAACCTGTCTTAATTAGAGTTCACTCTTCTTGCATGACGGGCGATATATTTGGATCATGTCGTTGTGATTGCGGACCGCAATTAAAGAAGGCGATGCAATTAATTGAAGAAGAAGGTAAAGGAGCGATAATCTACATGAACCAAGAAGGTCGTGGGATTGGATTAACAAATAAGCTAAAAGCCTACAAACTTCAAGAAGAAGGATACGACACTTTAGAAGCCAATTTAAAGCTTGGTTTCAAAGGAGACGAGCGCGATTACGGAATTGGAGCTCAAATCCTTCGTAAACTCGGTGTTTCTAAAATGAAATTGATGTCTAACAATCCTACAAAACGTACAGGTTTGATTGGATACGGTCTTGAGATCACAGAAAATGTAGAATTAGAAATTGAAAGCAACAAACACAACGAGTTGTATTTAAAAACAAAACGTGACAAAATGGGACACACTTTGAAAGCTGATAAATAATATGCTAATAGCCAAAGGAATAACGAAATCATACGACGACCTTCAAATACTTAAGGGGATTAACCTTGAAATCAAGGAGGGCGAAGTGGTTTCTATTGTTGGCTCATCAGGGGCAGGAAAAACAACATTGCTTCAAATCCTCGGAACGCTAGACCGCCCTGATAGAGGTGAAGTCTTAATGAACGGAGTCAATCCATTTAATCTTTCTGCAAACAAACTGTCAGCATTTAGAAATACGCAAATTGGATTCATTTTCCAGTTTCATCAATTGCTCCCTGAATTCACAGCAGTTGAAAACATAGCCCTACCTGCTTTAATTAAAGGTATCAACCTCAAAGACGCGAAAACAGAGGCAATGAAACTTCTCGGACTCCTCGGACTTGAAAACCGTGCGGAACACAAGCCGAGCCAACTGTCTGGTGGCGAGCAACAACGAATTGCCGTAGCGCGTTCTTTAATCAACCGTCCAGGTGTAATTTTTGCAGATGAGCCGTCGGGAAACTTGGACAGTCAAAATTCATCTGAATTGCATCAGTTGTTTTTTAATCTAAGAGATGAGCTGAACCAAACCTTCGTAATTGTTACGCACAACAACGAATTGGCTGACATGACTGATCGAAAATTAGTGATGCGAGATGGATTGATTATTGAATAACGCAATTGCCATGTCAGAAATTATCCTATGACAACATCGGAATTAAAAGAATACCTCGATTTCAAAACGGAGCAATACAACACTCCCCTTTTTATTGAATCCGATCCGATCCAATTGCCGCATCGTTTTTCAAAGAAAGAAGATATTGAGATTGTCGCCTTCTTGGTTTCTACAATCGCTTGGGGTAAACGCGAAATGATCATTAAAAATGGCGAGCGCCTTATTGAGATTATGGGAGGAACACCGCACGACTTTATTCTAAATTACACCGCCAACGAACCTATCAATTTCGTCCATAGAACCTTCAACGCCTTTGACTTGGACTTCTTTTTTAGCAGTCTGCAAAACATCTACATGAATCATGGCGGAATGGAAAATGCATTTCAGCCGCACGCTGAGTATCCCGGAGCAAAAGGAAGGATCATAAGTTTCAGAAACCTTTTCCTAACAACAGAACACGAACAACGTTCAGAGAAACACATTTCCAATCCAGCAAAGAACTCAGCGGCTAAGCGGATAAACATGTTTTTGCGTTGGATGGTTAGAAATGACAATTGTGGTGTTGACTTTGGCATTTGGAATTCAATTCCCGAATCTGAACTCTGCATCCCACTAGACGTCCATACCGCCAGAATGTCAACGGAATTAGGTATTTTGAAACGGAAACAGAACGATTGGAAAGCGCTTGAGGAAATCATGAGCGTATTAAGAAAACTTGATCCTAAAGACCCTTCTAAGTATGATTTCGCCTTGTTTGGGATTGGCGTATTTGAGAAGCGCTAATAATTCATAATTATGAATTGATAAATATAGATTCATAATTATATAATTCTATCTTTGAATCTATGAAGTTTTTGTACCCTGAATTTCTTTGGGCTCTCGCGGTTCTCGCCATTCCGATTATCATCCATCTATTCAATTTTAAAAGGTACAAAACGCTTTATTTCTCAAGTTTAAATTTCATTAAACACGTCGATCAAAAGACGAAGTCAACACAACGATTAAAGCACATACTTGTTCTGTTAACGAGATTGTTAGCATTTCTGTTTTTAGTTCTTGCTTTTGCTCAGCCTTACTTTCCGGACAGTAAAGAGGAACTGAATTCAAAGAAATCGATTACGTGTTTCTATTTGGACAACTCCTTTTCAATGCAAGCGAGAGGTCCGGAAGGTGAGTTACTTTCTGAAGCCCGAGAAAAAGCGAAAGAGGTGATAAAGGACGCTCCACGTGATGCTCGGTTCATCATTGGAACAAACGAAATATCTGGAAGAGAGGAAAGAATCTTAAACAGACGTGAAGCTTTCGAAAAAATAGATGCGATTGAATTGTGTCCGCTGACAAGGGATCTTTCTGAAGTTTTAAAATGGCAAAAGGAAACTTTAGAAAAAGCCCAAGAAGATCAAAAAACGAAGATCAATTATTTCATTTTTAGTGACTTTCAAAAAGGTAACAAGAAAACATTCGATGCGAAAAAAGATAACATCACCTATTATCCAACTCGAATGGTGCCTGAACAAAATTCGAACGTTTACATAGACTCTGTGTGGTTCACCTCTCCTATTCATAAAGTCGGTCAGAATAAAGAGCTGAACATTCGTGTTGTCAATATGAATGATGAGAACATCGAAAATCTTGAATTATCAATCAACATTGATTCATACACTAAGACTATTTTCATTAACGCCCCCAAAAAGCAAAAAATATCGACTTCCGTTTCCTACTCGGACAGAACGGTAGGATTCAAGTCAGGAAAAATAAACGTAGCAGACGAACATGTTTTCTTTGATGATACGTATTTCATCTCGTATGAAGTTCAAGAGTTTAGCAACGTTTTGATTATTGATGGAAAAGATGCAATCGCAGGAACAGCACTTATCTACGAATTGAATGATTTCTACAAATCGAGATCGAAGGATATCACCGCCATCACCAAAGAGGATTTTGAAGCACAAGATTTAATTGTCATCAATGGCGCGAATGAAATCTCGTCTGGACTTAACAATTACTTAAGCGAGTTCATTAAAGCAGGAGGTTCTGTTGCATTGTTCCCCGGTAAATCACCAAACAAAAGTGACTGGAATCGATTTCTTGGCGAGTCAAAGCTTCCTTTGATGGAAAACTCCGTTTCTACTGGAAATAAAATAAAAAGCTTGAACTACGCCGATCCTTTTTATGCAGGAGTATTCGAAGAAGAACCTAAAAATCTTAACCTACCAAGCGTTTCTAAAACATTCAGAGCTGTTAAGTCAAACGTTAGATCGGCTGACTTGATTACACTTCAAAATAGCCTCCCGTTGCTATCTTACACGCAATCAACAGGAAATGTATTCATGTTTTACAGTTCAGTTCACGAGGACTTTGGGAATTTCTCAAGAGATGCGCTCTTCACGACTGTTCTGCTTCGATTTGCCGAATTAGCAAAAAGAAAACAACCTATCTCTTTAACGATTGGAAGCGATTCTCAATATCCGGTCTATAAGAAAATAACGGGAGACAACGTCATCAATATTACAGGTAATGACGTCGACTTCATTCCACAACGTTCTGAAATATCTGGTGTAAATTACCTAACCCTAAATAAGCTCGACAATTACTCACAATTGTTTGCGGGTAATTACGAGATTGAATCTGAAGGTACGATTGGCTCATTGAGCCTGAACTATAACAGATCTGAATCGAAATTGAATTATTATTCAACCGAAGACATCGACAAGATTTTTGAAGGAAGTAATTACCAATACAATGAAATAAGTAGCGACAGTGAACTTGCAACATCGAACATTAACAAGCCGTTCAGCTATTGGAAACTTTGTATTGTTTTAACCCTTATTTTTGTGCTCGGTGAAATGTTACTGGTACGATTACTTAAATAGATAAGATGAAGATTCTAATCAAGCAAGCGAAAATTATCAATAAAGACTCAGAGTTCCACGGTAAAACAATGGACCTCTTGATTAAAGACGGAAACATTGTTAACATCAAAACCGACATTACTGACAAGGACGCAACGCTAATTGAACATGACAATCTTCATGTTTCAATGGGATGGGCAGATTTAAAAGTAGACTTTTGCGATCCCGGAATGGAACACAAAGAAACGATTGAAACTGGTCTTGATGCCGCTGCCTTTGGAGGATACACACATGTTGCGATCTTGCCTGGAACAACACCTGTAATTGATGGTAAAAGCCAAATTCAATACATTCAACGGAAATCGGAGCACCATGTTTGTGAAGCACACCCAATTGGAGCGATGACCCTTGGAATGAAAGGTGAAAATCTTTCTGAGATGTACGACATGAACCAACACGGAGTTCAACTGTTCTCTGATGATCTCGTTCCATGTAACTCAGGAATTATGTATAGGGCCCTTCTCTACTCTAGAAATTTCGGAGGAACAGTCGTGGCTTTCTCAAGAAACCATTCCATAGCTGGAATAGGAATGGTCAATGAAGGAATGGCTTCCACGAAAACGGGATTGAAATCTGACCCATCAATAGCGGAGATTATAGAAATTGAAAGGAACATTCGCCTAGCAGAATACACCGAAGGAAAAATTCACTTCACTGGCGTATCAACTGCTGAAGGTGTTCGAATAATAAAAGAAGGAAAGGAAAAAGGCTTAAACATCACTGCTGACGTTCATGCGATTAACTTAATCTACAACGAAGAAGCGGTTCTATGTTTTGACACGCACTTTAAAGTAATGCCGCCCCTTCGTTTCGAAGAAGACAGAAAAGCACTTTGGGCAGGATTAAAAGACGGAAGTATTGACTGTATTGTGTCAGACCACAGACCCCACGATAAAGAAGAAAAAGACATTGAATTCGACATGGCAGAATTTGGAAACATAGGACTACAATCATTATTTGCGAGTTTAAGTTTGGCTTCTGAATTCGATCTAGATGTTGTAATTAACGCTTTATCAACAAATGCAAGAAGAACACTTGGGCTTGATAAACAGGTAATTGAAACAGGAACTAATGCAGATATCACATTGTTTCAGCCTAATAAGGAATGGACATTAGAAAAAAAAGACATTTTGTCGAACACTTTGAATACCCCGTATGTAGATAAACAACTCAAAGGATTCGTGGTTGGAGTAATTAATAAAAGTAAATTAATGATCAAATAATCAATTTATGGCCACGAAAGGAAGTTTTATTAAGCAGTTTTTTAAAGATCGTCAAATGGTTGGCTCTGTTACGCCAAGCACGCGCTTTCTGGCTGAAAAAATGATTAAAAACATAGACTTCAACAAGGACAAATTGATCATTGAATTGGGCCCTGGAAATGGTGTTTTCACCGATCTCATTTTAAAGCAAATGGAACCAGACACAAAATTGATTATCCTTGAATTAAACAATGAATTTTATAAATCGCTTTCAGGCAGAATAACAGATCCGAGAGTGAAAGTTGTGCACGATTCAGCAGAAAATATAGAAAAGTACATTCCCGGAGGAGCAAAAGTAGATTGTGTAATCTCTTCTCTTCCCTTAATGGTTTTGCCTGAAGCCGTTCGCGTGAATATTGTTAATATATCTAACGCGGTCTTAAAACCGAAAGGTCTTTACATGCAATTCCAATACTCTTTGCAATCTAAAAAGTTATTGGAATCTGTTTTCAGCACCGTATCCGTGAAATTTACGATCAAGAACTTTCCACCGGCATTTGTTTACACATGTCGCAAAGCCTAAATTCAAAAAGATATTTCGCGCTTTACAAACCCTACGGTTATTTAAGCCAATTTTCTGGTGAATCGAATGATAAATTATTGGGCGAGCTCTACGATTTCCCAAAAGACGTCTACTCCATCGGTCGGTTAGATAAAGACAGTGAGGGCTTGCTTTTACTTACGAATGACAACCATTACAAAACACGTTTACTAGATCCTGAAAGCGAAAAAGAAAAAACATATTGGGTTCAGATTGAAGGGGAAATAAGTGATAGGGCTTTATTCGAATTGCAGGAAGGAACGATTACAATTGCGCACAAAGGAAGGAACCACAGAGTAAAAAAAGCTATCTGTAAAAAGATTGAGACTCCTAGTCTACCGGAAAGAAATCCGCCAATCAGAGTCAGAGCAAACATTCCAACAAGCTGGATTCAACTATCAATTACTGAGGGAAAAAACAGACAAGTTCGAAAAATGACAGCTGCTGTAGGCTTCCCTACCCTTCGATTAATTCGGGTTTCATTCGAGAATCAAGAGTTAGATAATCTTGAACCCGGTCAAGTTAGAGAATTTCAACCGTAGAATAGACAAGACAAACCGTTCAGGAGTTCACCAAATAATTGGTACGTAATTTGCCTATATTGAAGTAACTCAAAATTAACTGTTATGATTACTTCAATAGAGATAGCTAAAATCCTTAGGGCGCAGAAGTCAATAAAAGGTAAACGATTTTCAGGATTCGATTCAGCATTGATTGGATTGGGAATACACTTAAAGAATAAAAAGAAGGTCTTGGTAAATAAATAAAATTCAAAAACTAATCCCCACCACCAGAAATTATCTTCGGCATTTTCTTAATATCGTATTTTCCGAATTTGTAAGACAACGTTATATAAACACGTCGGCTTAACCACTTGAATTCCATATCTTGCGCTACACCATCTCGATCCAATTGAATCGTCGTATTCATTGTATTGAACAAATCGGTCACTCGAGTACCAATTGAGAGCTTGTTCTTAAACAGTCTCTTTTCGAAAGCCAAGCCAACAACATTTCCTCTTTGAAAAATCCCCTGTGGTGTCACTCTTGGAGCATTATATTTTGCTGTCACACCGAAACTTGCCGTCTTTTTCCAGAAATCGACATTTCCTGCATATTTCACCCCCCAATTCAAACCGTCATTGTTCCAATCTGCATTGGGATCTGAATTCGTGTAATCAATATAGTTACCATTGAATGAAATAGTGTTTTTCATCCATTTAAAAGGCGTGTAGATCAAGATCACTTCCAAACCTGTACTAACACTTTTATCAATATTTGCATACGTTACAAATCCTGTGTTGTCATCTCGATAATACTTCACGCGATTAATCACATCCTTTGTTCTTCTGTTAAACAAACTAGTTGAAACAATTACTTTTTTTCCAGTATAAGAATAGCTGAAATCATACGAATTAATATACTCAGGTTGTAATTCGGGATTCCCGCCTCTCAAGTTAAACGGATCTGAATAACTCACAAACGGATTCAATTGTCTTGATCTTGGTCGGTTAATACGCCTGCTGTAACTCAATCCAAATTCAGATTTCTTATTTACTTCGTATTTTAAATGCGCTGAAGGAAAAAGGTTGATGTATGTGCTTCTATAATTCGTATCCGATGAAGTTAATTGAGGATTTTGTATTGCATATTCGCCTCTTAGCCCACCTTGGTATTTAAACTTGCCCAATTCTTGACCAAAAATGAAATACGTGCTGTATTCCCTTCCGGAGTACAAATATTGAAAATTGGCCAAGGTATCTTCATTGAACAATCCAGTCAATGTGTCCATAGTTTCGGAATACGTATCAATGTCCTCGTTTCTAGTAATCATTTTGACTCCAGCTTCCATTCGTGCATTGATCTTTTTCAAGATATAGCTATAATCCGTTTGGGCCGTTGTTATTGAGTTCAATTGAACATTATCCAATTGCTGATTTAAAGGACTCGACTCACTTAAAATGTTCGAGTCATCGTAATAAAGTTCTTCATAAATACCAAGGACCGTTCTGTCTCCAATCGACTGATAAGCAGACAGTGACCATTCACCCACCTGTTCTTTAAACTTCAAAGTGTAACTCAAATTAAGATCAATATTTCTATTGCTTCGTGGTTCAATGGATTCTCGATCCCATTTATCGTAAAGGAGTCCGTCTCCGTCAAACAATTCATTTCTCAAGTAACCATAACGATCTCGCTTTCCAATCGAAGCCATTGCTGAAAAACCAATCACATTTCGTTCATTAACCTGGAAATCAGTCCCAATAACCAATGAATTCCCTTGTCTCAAATCTGTACCGGCCCTTCGTTGAGAAAGATAAATGGAACTATCGGTTTTAATTTCTCGATTCAAATCACTTGAAAAATCTCTAAATCCTTCGTAATAATTGAACGAGTAATTTATATAACTATTGAATTTCTCGTTTCTATAACTCAACGAGAAATTACTTTCGAATTGATTTCCAGTTGCCGAAGTTGCCGAAACAATTCCATTGAATCCTTTTAGCTTGTTCTTCTTCATCACAATGTTGATAATTCCAGAAGTTCCATCAGGGTCGTACTTTGCAGAAGGATTTGTAACTACTTCAACACGCTCAATTGCATTTGCAGGCAATGAATTCAACAAATTCTGTCCGTCTCCTAGAACCAATCCGCTCGGCCGGCCGTCGATTAAAATGGTGACATTTCCATCGCCTCTCAAACTGATATTTCCGTCCTGATCTACTTCTATCGAAGGAATATTGTTTAAAACATCGTTTACCGTTCCACCTTTAACAGTGATATCGTCTTGAACTTTATAAATCTTTTTGTCAATTCCTGCTTTTAGCACATCCAATGAGCCAAGTGCCAGCACGCCATCGAGCTCTAAAGTTTTATCTATCTCTAGTTGAATCGAACCTAAATCCCTTAATGTAGACTTGTCAACAATTAAAGGATCAATGATATATGTTGCGAAATTGGAGAATGAAATTTTGACATAATAGTTCCCTGGATTAACATCTTCCAAGCGAAATGTACCGTCCACAGCAGTGTAAATTCCATGTGCGACTGTCGAATCTTTGACTTTAAAAATTCGAATTGACGCAAATTCAAGCGGTCCTTCAGCATCTACAATCTTACCTTTAACCACTTGAGAAGAAACTATAAATGAAGAAATAACAAATAGAGAAATTAAAAATCCTCTCATTTTATACAAATTTGAATTCTACGGAATCACGCAGTATTTTGGCTACAGGACATTTTCCTGAAATAATATTTAAGCGCTCAATTTGATCTTCATCGAGGTCTCCTTTAAAAATAATTGATTTTTCGATTATCGTTTTTTCTGCACGCTCTCCGATTGACAGGAAAATTGTGGCTCCCTGAAAATCCCATTCTTTGCGGTTGGCATACATTCTCATGGTTATCAACTTACAACTTGCCAATGAAGACAAAAGTAATTCGCTTGGAGTTGGACCTTCGTCATCTCCTCCTATTGACTCAGGCTCATCGCTCTTCCAAACATGACCTCTACTTTCGTTCTCAACGAAATACCCCTCTTTTAAAGAAGCAGTCATGCTAACCTCTAACACTGTTTCTCATTTTGTCAAGTAAATCACTTAAGGTATTGGCTTCATCATCCGTCAATTGAGTTCCAATTAGATTTGCATCGAGTTCGTCATGCTTAACATCTATCTCGGCGAGTAACTTCAGACCATTCTTAGTGATCTTTACATAAACAACCCTTCTGTCTTCGCTACAACGCTCTCTTGATATTAATTCTTTAACAATTAGCTTGTCCATCAATCGCGTTGTATTGGGAGACTTCTCAATCATCCGCTCTTTTACTGTATTAACAGCAATTGAATCACCAGCACCTCTCAAGATTCTTAAAATATTAAATTGCGCCATCGACAATCCAAATTCAGACATATAAGCGTTCTGAATTGTAGCAAAAAAATTAGAGGTATATCTTACGTTGATAGACGCCTTTAGCTGGGGGGATTTAAACTTTGCTTTTATTTCATCATCAATTTTCATGGCATAAAAATACATACCACGGTATTATATTCAAAATTTAATCTCAATATTCGTTAAAAGAGCGAGTTTATAGCCTAAAATAGGTGTTAAATTCATTATTTGGAATTTTGAAGACATAAAAAAAAAGATTTAGTTATATTGGTCATCTAATTTAATCACAAAATGAAAACTATTATTTATTTTATTAGCGCAACTTCAATAGCAATTGCATTGAGCGCATGTGGAGGAGTTGAAGCAGACGCTGCTGGCCACGCTAAAGAGATGTGTGAATGTCTTCAAGATGCTGGGCTAGACAACTCAATTAGTATTTCTAAAATACAAGACAGAAGCTTCCAAAGAAATCTTGAGAGAAAAATGGAAAAAATAGTTCCAAAATGTCTACTTCCTATTGTTAAAGAAATGGAAGAAGAAATAAGCGATTTAAGTAAAAACGATAAAAAAGAATATACGAAAGCATTCTTAAAAGCTTGTATTGACACGGAATGTGCTGATATAGCTTTAGATTTAATTCCTTACGATCTACTTGGACTTGGACTTGGAGAAGCTGAAAGACAAATCAATGATCAACGTCGTTACAGAAACGAATACGATGATTACTAAGATGAATAGGAAAGAGATGATTTAGAAGATCTATTCCGTTAAACTACAACCATTTAATTTCAATAGTATTAAGTGGGATTCCTTTTTGGAATTCCACTTTTATTTTGTGCGTACCTGGAAGGTAACTCACAAAATTCTCACTAAACTTCACTCCTGCTTGATCTACAATTAGCCATGCATCCTGAATAAATTTCTTATTCGTAACAATTGCAATCGCTGTACCAGATTCAGTATTCACTCTTTCAAACTCCACCGTTACATCATCATCAGTAGCCCTTTTATACTCTTTCGGAAGGTGATCAAATGATCTTTTGTGCTCAACGCCTAAATTATCTTTCCAAGTAAAAATAAGATGCGCGTTCTTCTGTCGGCATTTTTCTTTCAGCTCCTTAATGTCCAGTTGAAATGAGTTCTGACCTTTTACTTCGATGTCAAATACTTCTTGCGACACCTCTTCCCCTTTTAAGCTGACAACCTTGCAAACCACGCCACAATCAAAATTAGCCTCAACTCCTGAAACCAAGTAATAATCAATATTTTCAAGATCGTTGTATTTAGCAACAACCGCTACTTCTTCATAATCATCCTTAATTCTATATTGAAGCGCTTTCCAATTTCCAAAATAATCCACACTCGACCAAGATGGAGCCGGCCAACAATCGTTGATTTGCCAGTACAAAGTTCCTCCACAACGGGGAGCGTCAATTCTATGCCCTGCAACAGCCATGCTTACTGCCATTGCTTGCGTTAACTGAGAATAGTAAACGAAATCCTCAAATGTTTCTGGCGTTCCATAAAGCTTTTTAGCATGCTTGAGAATCATATTGTTTCCAACGTAACTCTTCTGATGATGCTTCATAACCTCAGACGACAAATCCCAATCCTTTTTTTCTGCAAAGGAAGATATGGTCGAATATTCAGGAAAACTCTGAAAACCATATTCTGCGTTAAACCTTCCAATTTTCTTTCCGAAATCTTGAATGGGATCTTTTCCATGCCAGACCCCCCAATAATGCTGAGAGCCATGGTTATAGAGATCTGCCTTCCCCCAATTACTCAAAGGTGATGTGTGGATGTATGGAACATTCGTGTGCTTTGCAATGATTTGAGGCGCTACCTCCTTGAACAAGCGATCATAAGACCGTTCAATTTCTTTTGCACTTTTACCAAAAAGACCGTATTTTATTTGAAACCCCCAATTTCCCCAAGCCACTTCAACTTCATTGTTCCCATTGAATTGTACTACACTAGGATGTCCTGAAATTCGCGGCACTTGGTATTCAAATTCTTCAGAAACATTCGCAATAAATGCATCATCTCCGGGATACATTGCGCAGGCAAACATTAAATCTTGCCAGACCATAATTCCAAGCCGATCACACGTTTCAAAAAAGATCTCATCTGGATAATATCCTCCACCCCAAACGCGTATCATATTGAAGTTTGAAAGGGCCATATCTTCAACCAATTTTTCAATGTCTTCATCCTTAACTTTGGCTGGAAAAATGTCTTGTGGAATGTAGTCTCCACCTTTACAAAAAACGCGTTGCCCGTTGATCTTAAAATAATAGCTGGTGCCCCATTCATCTTTCTCTTGAATCAACTCCGCGGTCTTAACTCCATAATGGAAGTCAACTAGTGTAACTATATGGTTGTGTGTAGAATACAATCTAACTGATTCAGTGTACATGTTTTGTTCACCATGACCTTTTGGCCACCAAAGCTTAGGGTTCTTTATTCGTTCTTTACGCTTTCCAATACCTGCTACAAATTTAACTGAATCGATTCCGAACTCAGCGCTTTCCCACTTGTAAATAGCATCTTCTTTTACCGCTAATTCGAGCATGAATTCAACCTCTGCTTCGTCTTCATTTACGGACAAAACCTTCAAACTTTTATTGACCAATCGATTGTGATTGTAGCTATACAATTTAGCCGGTTTATTGAATCCAATTGTATTCATTCGAAGTGCCCAATCCCAACCAAATTGGTACTGCGGTTTGCGCGTATATGGAGCGATTGCAACTTCATGAACATCATTCGGAGCTGGAAGTCGATACTCCTTGTTCTTCCACATTTTAGCATGGTGCATAACTGGAGGCGTAATAACCACAGTTATTTCATTTATGCCGAGCTTTAAATAGTCCTTAACCTGCACCGAATGTGGAATAAAGGCATTTGCTCTTTCTATAACGAGTGAGTCGTTTACATACACCTTACCATACGTATCAATCGACCCAAACCAAAGTTCATTGTAATCGCTATTTAGGTCTTGTTGTCTGACCACTACAATTGACTTAAACTCCCACTGATGCTCCTCGAACCAGCCAAATTTATTCTCGTTTGTACCGTAAAATGGATCGGGCATTTCACCTGTTACAATCAACGCCTCTTGAACAGAACCCTTCTTTCCCAATTCCATCCATACGGACTTCTTAGGATGAAAAAACGTCCATTCCAATTCAACAGATTCCTGCGCTACTATGTTAATCCCCATTACTGTGGCAATTATGAAAAGTATATATCTCATGAATTAATCCCAATTTCTATCAAAACTAGCGTCTATTAGATTGTTTCCATCTTCCGTATGTGCGGCGTAATTGAACCCGTAATAAACGGAGTGCGCACCAACGTTTCCGAATTTATCAAGTGCTAAGAATCCCACTTGTAACCCCATTAAATCATCGTGTTTTTCGATTATTCGCTCAACAGCTATTTCACATGCTTTTTGCGGTGAATTCCCTTGTCGCATTAATTCAACTACCGTGTGACTTCCGGCAATTCGAATAACCGCTTCGCCCATTCCAGTGGCACAAGCAGCACCAATTTCATTATCAACGAAAAGACCAGCACCAATTATTGGCGAATCACCAACTCTACCGGGTAATTTATAGCCCCAACCGCTCGTTGTGCAAGATCCGCTTAAGTTGCCATTTGTATCAAGTGCCAACATTCCGATTGTATCGTGGTTTTCATGATTGATTATAGGATTTTTGAGCTTGTCTTTCTCTTCCTTCTTCCAATCTTTCCAGTCTTTTTTAACCTCCTTCAATGGAGTCTTTGTTTTATTAAATCCTTTTTCAAGAGCGAATTCTCGTGCTCCATCTCCAACAAGCATAACATGCGGAGTCTCTTCCATCACCTTACGCGCAACGGAAATTGGATGGTCAATCCCTTCCAAGCATGCAACGGCTCCACATTTCGAATTGTGATCCATTATACACGCGTCAAGCGTCACATGCCCATCGCTATCTGGTCTTCCGCCAATTCCAACACTTCGATTGGTAATATCAGCTTCAGTTACTTTAACGCCATTTTCAACAGCATCTAACGCTGCTCCACCTGATGAAATAACTTTCCAGGCTTCATCATTGGCTTCCAATCCGTGTTTCCATGTCGAAATTACAATGGGCTCCGATCTCTGCACTCTCATGGTCGATTCTTCCAACAACTCTCCTGCTCGCGAAGGCTTAAAAATACTAAGTGCAGCTCCTGCCAGTCCTAGCTTAAAAAATGTTCTACGTTTTAAATCGCTCATAAATTATTTTTTCTTCTTTAACTCAGCAGACAACCACTTTTGATACATATTTGCATTGTTAATATGCTGTCTGTCAGAAGCTGTAAAATTATGCTTTCCTGAATAGTCTGGTTTTGCACACATATAAACATAGTCCACATCAGCTGCATTTAAAACAGCATCAACCACAGAAGCTGGTGTAATACAGATTGGGCCTGGAGGCAATCCAACGATATTATATGTATTGTAATCACAAATAATTTCACGGTGCTTTTTCATCAAGCGTTGAACGCCATCCAATTCATGTCCCCAACAGAATTTAAACGTAGGATCAGATTGCAACTTCTGTCCGCGGTTCAAACGATTTAGATACAAAGCTGCAATAATCGGCCATTCTTCTTTTACACGGCCTTGTTCAGAATAAACAATGCTTGCCAGAGTCGTTACTTTAGATTGAGAACTCAGCCCCAAAGCCTTCATTTTAGCTCTTCGTTCTTCGTTCCAGAACTCCTTAAATTCCCCAGCCATAAAAGCGACAAAACCTTCAGCATCTGTATCGTATGGCATCTGATATTTCTTTGGGAGAAACAACGCTGAAATTTGTTCGAATGTAAAGCCGTATTTAGCGAGTGTTTTAGGATCAAGTATATAATTGACAATAGAAGTACTATCTGCGACAATGCACTTGCTCACATTACCACTTAAATCATACACATCTCTGCAAGTATTAAAAATAACATTAACATTCAACTCACTTTTCCCTTGACCATTCTCTCCTTTTTGAAACCCTTCAATAAGATCAGTCAACTTTGTCCCTGAAAAAATCAAATACTTACCTCCTGCTAAATCTGAGATGTCAATATCTTCTTCTTCAACGATTGACTTAATAGCCTCAACATCATCAATGACACCTTCTTGTTCAAGTTTGTCCAAGAGCACTTCAAAAGTTGGATCTTCATCTAGTAATATCCTTGTTTGGCTTGTATTTACCGTGCGACTTACATCACTACCGAACAATGACATCAACTGTTCTCTTTTTAGAAAAGCAACGAATACTATGCCGACAAGACCAATGAGAACTATTTTTTTAAGCATTTTTCAAATAATAAAGTTTCAATATAATCAGCATTATTCAATTTGCAGTCTTGCGTTAACGTCTTTTTGGAAAACCCGATCTTTTCAAAGAGCCTTATACTCGACGTATTGTTTTCATGCACATTTGCTTCGAGGTTATAAATCCCCAACTCATCTGCGCAAATTTCTTCTAGAATTTCAATTGATCTAACAGCCAAACCTATATTTCGATCCTTTGGATCTGCAATCAAAATACCAATAGATGCTTTTTCCTCTTCAAATGAAATTAAAAATAGATCAACGGCTCCAAGTGCTAGATTGTTCTTTCTGTTCACAATGATAAACCGCGCTTGTTTTGATGTTTCGATATCCGCTAATGACTCAATCAAGGTTATTATTTCTCCGAGTTTGTATTTGGAAGTTGTAGAACTTACTGACCAATTGTTCTGATCGTTTTCCCACTGCAACAAAAGACTTGCATCTGATCCTTGAACTCTACGTAGAAAAATACTTTCTGCACTAATCATTTTCCAGCTTTCTCAGTCGAGAATGAATATCCTCCACTTTGTAATCTTGAATACCTCGGAAAGAAGCATCGATGTTAAACCCATAAACGCTTGAAATTCTATGGATAGCTTTTAATTCTGACAACAGATCCTTTAATATTCTTGCATCTGGGACATTTAAAATTGACTTCAGTGGATTTAAACAAGTGATCTCATTCATTAAAGTTGTTGAGTAATTCTCAAATACCGAAGCTATTTTCTCTACTGCAAGCTGGTCATTTAATTCGAAAAGAAGGGTTTTAATTTTTTTTCTTTCAACCAGTTCAGCTACTTTGAAAATGTCTAACCCTTCATCTTTTCCATTTGACTTAAGGCTAAAGTATTTACCGCTTGTAGAAATCCCAATATGCGGTGGAATTTTGTCGGCATGCCATACCCAAATATACGCAGCGTCACTTCTAAATTCAATAGAATCAAAAGGAACGATTTCAGATAATTTAAGATCAAATGATAATACTTCCATCGTATACTTTTAATGCCGGACCTGATAACCAAATATTTTCAAAACCGTTTTTCGTTTGAGTCGCTTCAACCTTAAGAATTCCGCCTTTGGTAGATACATCAACAAATTTAGTTTCAGCATAAATCATCATGTAAACTAAAGCCGAAGCAGTCACGCCAGTGCCACAGGAAAGTGTTTCATCCTCAACCCCGCGTTCGTATGTCTCTACTTTAACTTCATTTTTGCCAATAACCTTCAATAAATTCACATTAATTCCCATTTCCTTAAAGCGCTCAGAGTATCGAATTGACTTTCCAAATTCAACAATTTCCGTTTCATCCGAATTCCCTACGGCCCGAACAAAATGCGGAGACCCCGTATCCATTATGTAATCATTTCTATCTGAAGTGATACCGTCAACGGGTAACATTTCGAGACGAACGATTCCTTCTTTATTTATTGAAGCAACATGAGCTCCATCAATTGCCATGAATGACGTTTTGTCATCCAATAACCAAAGTGATTTGGCAAATGACACACTGCAACGCGCACCATTACCGCAAAAACTTTGAGTTCCATCGGAGTTGAAATACTCGACTTCAAAATCTAAATCCGAGTGAGACGAAATCTTGATTAAACCATCCGCACCTATCCCCATTTTTCGATTGCACAAAAATTGAATCTGGCTGATAGTCAACGTGTCATAATCTCCATTGACATTATCTATCATAATGAAGTCATTTCCTGTTCCCTGATATTTTGAAAAATTCAATTTCATAATTCCCGTCAGCAAAGTTAAATTTAATCAATGGATTTATTGCTCTATGCTTAACAATCTTTAACAGTTGCGACTAATACTAAATTAATTGATTGGCGTTATCATTGTTAAATGCAAACACGTGCAGAAAATAATAACATTATGAAAAACAATGTGAAAATATTTGGACTCGGTCTATTCGGAGGAATAATTCCTTTGGTGGTATTTATAATTTTAAGCGGAAGCAGTCCGAGTCAACTAATTAATGGACCGCATATAGACTTAGATTTAAAAACCGATAAAAATGGCTTTCTGCACAAGACAGGATTCAATAAAATAAGTCCAGTTGGTGCACAAGATTTTGTTGACGCCTCTGAAAGTTCGGTAAATTCAGTTGTACATATTACGACCACGGTTGTTAAAACTTCATTCCAACGAGATCCTTTTTATGAGTTCTTTTATGGCCCAGGTTCTGGCGGAAGAGAATTCGAACAAAGAGGTCAAGCTTCTGGTTCTGGAGTTATAATAACTGGAGACGGTTACATTGTAACGAACAACCATGTGATCGAAAGCGCAAGTGAAATTGAAGTTGTACTCAATGACAACAGAAAATACAAAGCGATAGTTGTTGGAGCAGATCCCTCGACGGATATAGCGGTTTTAAAAATTGAAGAAAAAAACTTACAAGCCCTACCACTTGGAAATAGCGATAATTTAAAAATTGGCGAGTGGGTATTGGCAGTAGGAAATCCATTCAACTTAACATCAACTGTAACGGCAGGAATTGTTTCCGCAAAGGCAAGAAACATTGACCTGTTGGCCGCAAAACAAGGAGCAGATGTTCCAATTGAATCTTTCATCCAGACTGACGCTGCAGTGAATCCTGGTAACAGCGGAGGCGCCTTGGTTAACACAAGAGGTGAACTTGTAGGAATAAACACAGCTATTGCATCACAAACAGGAAGTTATGCAGGATATTCATTTGCAGTTCCAGTGAACTTGGTTCAAAAAGTAATGCGTGATTTGATTGACTATGGGGTTGTTCAACGCGGGTACCTTGGCGTTCAAATTTCGGATATCACACAGGAAATTAAAGAGCAAATGAAACTTACAAACTTGAACGGTGTTTACGTTGCCGGACTTGTAGAAAATGGAAGTGCAGCGAAAGGAGGAATTAAAGAAGGTGATGTGATTTTAAAAATTGGAACGAAACCAGTAAACTCGATGGCATCGCTTCAAGAGGAAGTTGGAAAAAGACGTCCTGGTGATGTTTTATCTGTAACGATTCGAAATTCTTATGGTTATGAATCTGTCAAAGAAATCGTTTTAAGAAACAAAGATGGAGAAACGAAACTCGTTACTAAGGCTGAAGTGAAAAAAAATGTAGCGCTTGGCGCAACTTTTGCTGAGTTATCAAGTAAAGAAAAGAAGGAGCTTAATATTACGAGTGGTGTAAAAATCACTTCACTAAATGCAGGAAAGCTCAAATCGCTGGGAATCCAGCAAGGAATGATCATTACAAAAATCAATAATGAGTCAATAGAAACAGTAGAACAATTAACGAATAAATTAAATAGTGCTAATAAAGGCATACTGTTAGAAGTCATGACGGAAAGTGGCAAAAAAGATTACATAGGATTTGGCTTGTAAATCAAATATTTAAGGCATGATTTTTGACTTACGGAAAAGTTAATAAATTATAATCTTTTTTTTGGATACCACTGTCTTTTCGTTGTATCTTTGCAGTCGCATTTAGCATAAACTAAATTGAGCAAGGAAGAGTATGAGACAACTTAAAATTACGAAGTCAATTACCAATCGTGAGAGCCAGTCATTAGACAAGTACTTACAAGACATTGGTAAAGAAGAGTTGATTACCGCGGAACAAGAAGTAGAATTAGCCAGAAAAATCAAGAAGGGCGACCAATTGGCCCTTGAAAAACTCACAAGAGCTAATCTTCGATTCGTCGTATCTGTTGCAAAACAATACCAAAATCAAGGCTTAACGTTACCCGATTTAATTAATGAAGGGAATTTAGGTCTTATTAAGGCAGCACAAAAATTTGATGAAACTCGTGGATTCAAATTCATTTCGTATGCTGTATGGTGGATTCGCCAATCAATCTTGCAAGCTTTGGCTGAGCAAGCTCGTATTGTGCGTCTTCCATTGAACCAAGTAGGATCGCTAAACAAAATCAATAAGGCATTTTCTCGACTTGAGCAGGAATTTGAAAGACCACCATCAGCTGAAGAGTTGGCAGAGGCACTTGAAGTACCTGAAGATAAAATTAAAGAAAGCTTAAATGTTTCTGGACGTCACGTATCTATGGACGCTCCCCTATCAACTTCGGAAGATGGAGGTACATTAATGGATGTAATGGCCAACAATGATTCACCAAAGGCAGATCACGCATTAATGGCTGAGTCGCTTCAAAAAGAGATTGAGCGTTCACTTAGCACATTAACTGATAAAGAACGTGAGATCATTCGTTTGTTCTTTGGAATTGGAATGAACCACGGTTTGACTCTAGAAGAAATTGGTGCCAAGTTTAATTTAACACGTGAGCGTGTGAGGCAAATTAAAGAGAAGGCAATTCGCCGCTTAAGACACACTTCGAGAAACAAATTACTAAAAGCCTATTTAGGATAACATGAAAGCTCCTCGGTTCTACCGAGGGGCTTTTTTTTATTATATATATTTTTATAATCAACAATTTAAAGTAAACATGGAAACTGCATTAGATTACGAACAAGAGTTAAAGTCGCACATTGAAAGAGAAAGAGCGGCGGTTAAACTTTCTAGTGTTATAGGAGAATTATTATACGACAAAGGCATCGAATTGGTATTCTTCAGAAACCACCTAAATGACGTTACTGTTGCAGAAGTGTTGAAACTGCACACCTACTCTAAAAAGGTAGTGAACAAACCCGTAGATATTTTCACTAGTGTTGCACTTGCTCAAGACATCTTAAAAATGGATCTTGCTCCTGCTAAATTGGATATTGGAAAATTAGCCTCTGAATGGCTTAGTGAACAAGCGAATTTTGATTCGAAATCAGACTTCCTTAAAAACAAGTTGGCTGGATTTGAATCTTCAAACGCCGTTGAATTCGAGCCTAGAGACGTTGTTTTGTATGGTTTTGGTAGAATTGGTCGTTTGGCGGCTAGAGAACTAATAAAACAAGCTGGTAAAGGACAGCAATTGAGATTAAGAGGTATTGTTACACGTAGTAATGCCGAAGCTGATTTAATAAAGCGTGCTGCCCTTCTTAAAAATGATTCCGTGCATGGAGCATTTGATGGAACTGTTGCTGTTGACGCAGAAAAAGAAGCTTTAATCATCAATGGACAAATCGTTCGAATGATTTGCGCTAAGAATCCTGAAGACATAGATTATACTCAATTCGGAATACACAATGCATTGATCATCGATAATACTGGAGTTTTCACAAACCGTGAAGAATTATCAAGACACTTGCAAGCCAAAGGATCATCTAGAGTTCTTTTGACCGCGCCGGGAAAAGAAATTCCTAACATCGTTTATGGAATCAATCAAGGCGAATTGGATCTTGACACTGAAAAGATTTACTCAGCGGCATCATGTACTACAAATGCAATCTCTCCGGTGTTAAAAGTAATTAATGACAAATACGGAGTTGTCAAAGGACACATTGAAACTGTTCACGCATACACCAATGATCAAAACTTATTGGACAACATGCACAAGAAACCAAGAAGAGGTCGTTCAGCGGCAATCAACATGGTTATTACTTCAACTGGTGCAGGAAATGCAGTAACGAAAGTTATTCCAGACTTGAAAGATAAATTAACGGCAAACGCGGTTCGTGTTCCTACTCCAAACGGATCTTTAGCAATTCTTAATATTGAATTGGTAAAAGAAACCACAGTGGAAGAATTAAATGAAGCAATGAAAGACGCAGCACTTAATGGAGAATTGATCAATCAAATTTATTATGCAACCGATCCAGAATTGGTTTCAAATGATATTATCGGAAACACGTGCTGTTCAGTATTTGATTCAAATGCAACTATCGTTTCTAAAGACGGTAAAAGCTGTGTAATCTATGCTTGGTACGACAACGAGTTTGGATACACAAAACAAGTGATCCGAATGGCGAAGTACATTACTAAAGTAAGAAGAGCCATCTATTATTAATCGAACGCCTGTCCCATAGCATTAGCTGAGGAACATTATTAAATACCAAAAGAGTCTCGGTCATATACCGAGACTCTTTTTTTAAACTAAGTTTTACTCCCTGTGCACCTAAGTTAATGCCACTGCATAAATAAGTAACAGTTTTACCAATTATTTCATGATATATTTTATTAACTAAACGGCTAAATTTCAAAAAAAAGAGTGCGATACCAAAGCGTTAAACCCCAGATTAAATGATTTTAATTTTGTACTGACAATCTTTTACTGATTAAACCAGTAGTCGAACTAATACGAATTGTATACAATCCGTCAGCGAAATTATCAATTGGAAGATCATGTGTCGTTCTGCCTGCTTCAACGTTTAACAAGGTACAAGTGTAAACAGCTTCTCCCATTGTATTCATTACTTCAATCGTGTAATCTTCAGTAACTGTAGCTTGAAATGCAACAGTTGCTTTTCCATACGCTGGATTCGGGTAAATTTTAGCAGATTCAATTGTTGATTCATTTTCGTTCAATCCAATCAATCCAACCTCAGCATATCCTGCTTGCATAACTTCAGAGTTAAGAAGTGTCTGAACCCAAACAGCAACACCAAGGTCAGAAAATTCCTCCACAGAATGCTCTATAGCGTGATCTATAGGGCTTAATCCATTTGCCGGAAGATTGTAGTTTCCATTAAATGTATAAACCTCTGTCCAATTGAAAGTTTCACCTGCTTGCATAGGTGACATTACCTTTCCTGATTCATTAGGAAGCATTTTTTTCATAACGTGCTCAAAAGAAGTTTCTCCGTTTGTACCAGTATTTCCAGTTGTTCCATACTCAAAAACAGCCATGTACAATCTCCATCCCGGAGGTGTAGCCTCTAAAACAGTTACGCTAGCTTGAACAGTGATTATTTTAGCTGCTTCGTCAACTTCGTAATGCGCGTCGATTGTAACTCTAGGTGCCACAGCATAAGCAGAATTCAATGTGTTTTGAGACAAATTTCCTGTTGAGACTTCAGTAGTTCCATCTACTTCTGTTGTAGGAACACCACTAATACCATATACATTTCTTCTCTCACCGCCTTCTAATGTGTAGTAAGGATCACCATTTCCAGGCCAATACATTTGATACTTTAAAGACACTGCTTGATCATCATTCTGTGAATCATCTAGAATTCCTTCGAGATTAATATTTCCTCCTACACATGGTGGACATGTTGACGAAGTAAAAGTTTCGATAAGTGTTACACGTCCAGTTTGAGAGTATGTTGAAGCCGATAATAACAGGGCTAAAACTACTAAGTAATTGTTTTTCATAAAATTATAATATATGTGGTAGACGAATTTACAATTTATTCCAGTTAAGACATAGGCAATTTCTTATTCATTCTTGAAATACCAAATGACAAATCCGTTAACATTTAAGCGTTTTCTTTTTCTTTCCTATCCTTCCGTGATTCTCCATGTTTTCAATGTATGGGCGAATAACAGGGACTTTACAAGCCGTTTCTCCCATTGACACTTCAACTTTACCAATACGATCACCTGCACTTTTACATGTTTCCGTTAATTCAGGAACGGCTCCTCCAAGAGCGATTACATATCCATTCATGCAATAGCGAACTCGATTTGGTGCGTATTGAATTTCCTTTTCAATTCTTCCAATTAAAGATTCGTGGTATTTTAAATCTAACTCTTCGTTCGGTGCAAACCCAAAATGACAATTCATTGCAGCCCAACCCGCCTCTTGAAGCTTATCGTTTCCGCTATCAATCCATTCTTTTGAAATTTCTATACAATCTGGGCGTTCCCCAACATTCCATGCAACAGCATATTCTGAGATCATATACCAACCTGCAGCTAAAGCCCATTCTTCAAGACCTTTTTTGGTGAATTCTGATGGCACAGCAATTAATCCTGCTAAATATTGAGCATCTGAATTTCCTGTGTTAAATAATTCAAGGGCCAATTGATGATTTCCCTTCAACTTTTTAAGCAAAGGCTTCAAGTCTGCTACTTTCACACCGTAAAATCCCTTAGGCGCTCCGTGTTTTATGTATATTTTACGTGTTTGTTCATTCCCCTTACTTTTAAGGTAGACCATTACTTCTTGTAACTTCATAAAATGATTTAGATGTTTATTCACTCGGCTCTTAAGCAATCTCTTACTTTCTTCTCGTGTTTCGCACGATCACCAGGAGTTTGATTTGGATTCTGGGCTAAAAAGGCTTTGCACTTGGCATCGATGACATCAAACCTTAAAGATAACTCATCGAAAGCCTCATCAGAAAGTTTCTTCATAAATGCTTTATTAATAGAGTCATTCTTTAAAACACAAGTACAGAAATCCCATTGCTGACCATGCTTCTTTTCTATTTCAGCTAAATTTTTTAAAAATTCTCCACGGTCCTCAGGGCTAATTAAAGACATGTCCATCTCAGATGTGATATGCAAAGAATCTATTTTTGCTGTGATACTATCTTCTTCTGTCATTACAACCACTGCCTTCTTCTTGGGCTTGAAACCATTCGACTCGTCACCACAACTAGACAGGATCAAAAAGAATGAAAGGAAAGCGAATATAATTTTCAAAGTAATTTTTTAATTGACGTTATAAGTAGTTATAAAATAGTGCCCCCTGTATCGCGTAAAAATAGTCTTTTCAGTTAAAAAATTGATGTTTAGTCGAAGCAATTTTTCAACGGGATATTTAGAGTGAGTGCAAACGGATTAGTATGGTCTCAAAAAAAATCCCTCAAGAGAATACTCAAGAGGGATTTGTCTATTTAAAATAGATTTTTATTTCTTATCCAAAGAATCTTCAGGAGAACTTGAAACTGCTGTTTTGTCCATTCTTAATTTTCCACCTTCAGTAGAAATTAAAATTGTTGACTCATCGACTGAAAGGATTTTCCCATGAATTCCTCCGATAGTAACTACTTTGTTACCTGCTGCTAAATTTTCGCGAAACGCTTTAAGCTCCTTTTGCTTTTTCATTTGTGGTCTCATCATGAAGAAGTAAAATACTACGACCATGAGAAGAATCATTATTATGTTTATCATTATCTTTCTCTTTTAATTTAATTTAATTTACTATTTATTCATAACCAATCCCCTGATCTTTAATTGGGTAACTGAGGGGCTTGTATTTGCCGTGACATTCACATGTTTTGTCAAAGTACCTGTACCTAATCTATCTGTATTAACAGTTGCAGTAATCACATCTGATTCTCCCGGTGGAATTGGTTCCTTAGGATAAGAAGAAACAGTACATGAACACGACGGTTTAACACTCGCCAAAGTCAATGGATACTTTCCTGTATTGGTCACTCTAAACTTCGCTGTAATAATTTCTCCTTTCATTACCTCTCCAGCATCATACAAGCGATCAATTTTCATTGTTGTCTTGTTCCCTACTATCACATCTGTTTCTGGATCTGACTTACAAGAAGCGAACATTGTAATCAATAATGATAGTGTCAAAAATTTTATCATAATCTTATTCTTTTAATCCCCGTCCAACTTTTGTAATTAATCCTTCTTTATCCAGACGGCCAATTGCTTTATCGAGAACTCCATTAATAAATCCATTACTCTTTGGTGTACTATAGAATTTTGAAATTTCAATATATTCATTTAGTGTCACCTTGGTTGGGATATTGTTGAAAATTTGCAATTCAGTAATTGCCATTTTCATTAGGATCACGTCCATTTTCGCAATTCTGTCTAACTCCCAGTTACTTGTCAATTCATCAATTAATTCTTCGTTCTCAACGTCCATCGAAATGGTTTTTCGAAGTAATTGTCTGATAAAATCAACTTCATCTTCTTTATCCTTATACAAAGGTAAAATTTGATTGGGACCATCTTCGTTAAAGTTCTTTAAAGTTTTGATAACCATTGTGCAAGCCAAATCGATATCATCCATCCAGTGAATACTCTTTTCTTCAAAGAAATCGTAAAGCAAAGGGAAGTTCGCAATCTCTGATTTAAACACGGAAATAGCAAAAGCCATATCTTCAGCAAACCCTTTCACATCATTGTTCATGAACTCAAAGTAAGTCTCACTTTCTCTTAAGTTCAAATACATCTTACGGAACAACTCCTGATGCTCATCTCCTAGCCAATTCACTTTTCGATCTTCAGAACAAGCTCTTAATTCAGGATGATCCCCTAAAATAGAAATGAGTTGATTATCAATGAATTTTGTGTTCGGATCAAGCTCTTCATCCGTTGGTCGAATCTTCAGCTTAGAATCTTCAATCCTACGTGTACCTTGAACTTTAAGTTCGTCAAAGGACAATAACAGGTACAAATAAAGATCGTAAATTCGTTCTACTGCTGTCAATAATTCCTTTTCAGAAATAGCTGTATGCCCATCTTTCGATTGGAAATACGCATATAAAGATTGAAGAACTTTTACTCTTAAGTGTCGTCTATTCAGCATTCGCTTACATTGGAAGTTTAACTTTCCCAATAGAGTCAATACGTTCCTCTGCCATTTTATTAGCAATCTGATATGTCGGAACATTTTCAGAGGACGAACGCTTAACGATATTATGAATCGTTGTGTAAATTTCTTCGGCTTTATTCATTGCCCATTCTGGAGATAAACCTTTCACTTCAGAATAACAATTAATAACGCCACCAGCATTTAGTGCATAGTCAGGAGCATAAATGATTCCTTTCCTCATTACCTCTGTACCGTGCAATCCTTCTTGTTGAAGTTGATTGTTTGCAGCACCAGCGATAATTGAACACTTCAATTTTGATAACGTGGTATCATTTATGGTTGCCCCTAGAGCACAAGGAGCATAAATATCCATATCGATTTCATATATTTCATCCAGACCAACAACTTTAGCGCCATAAGTTTCAGATACTCTTTTTAAAGTTGGTTCGTGTATATCGGTGATATAAACCTCCGCTCCTTCTTTCGTAAGTGCTTCAACCAAATATTCACCTACATGTCCAACTCCTTGAACGGCAACTTTCTTACCACTTAAAGAATCAGTACCAAATTGCTCTTTCGCACAAGCTTTCATCCCTACATAAGTTCCATGAGCTGTAACAGGTGAAGGATCTCCACTTTTCCCAGGAAGACCGACAACGTGATCCGTCTCCATACTCACCCATGTCATGTCCAATGGATTAATTCCAACATCTTCTGCTGTAATATACTTTCCGGCCAAGCTATTTACGAACTTTCCGAATCTTCTAAACAAGGCTTCAGATTTCATGGCTCGAGCATCACCAATAATAACCGCTTTACCGCCACCCAAATTCAGCCCAGAGATTGAATTTTTGTAAGTCATACCGCGCGAAAGACGAAGAACATCATTCAATGCCTCCATTTCGTTTTTGTAAGACCACATTCTCGTCCCTCCGAGTGCTGGACCTAAAACCGTGTTATGTACTGCGATTATTGCTTTTAAACCTGTTTCGTTATCATTGCAGAACAAAAGTTGTTCATGCTTGTATTTGCTCATTTGAGCAATTACAGGATTATCAGCGAGGTTAGTATCCTCAATATTTTTTACTTCAATCATATCAAAGCGCTAAATTATCTCAATCTATTATTTACTTTTACAACGCCATGTAAATAGTGGGGCAAAAATAGGAAATTATCGCATGAAGTCACTTAGCTATCTCAATAAATATTTCATTAAATACAAATGGAGAATGCTTTTGGGAATATTGTTCATTATTGGAACAAACCTCGCCAAAGTTTTAATGCCTCAATACTTTGGTGATGTAACCGATGATCTAAAAGAATGGAACAGCACGTACAACCCTGACGACCTTTTCTATTACGCTTTTAAAGTTGGTGGATACTATATAGCACTTTCCCTAATTGCTGGCATATTCTTATTTCTAACGAGACAGACAATCATAATAATGTCAAGGTATATAGAGTATGATCTAAAAAATGAAATCTACCAACAATATCAAAAATTAAGCTACACATTTTTCAAGAAAAACAATACTGGAGACTTAATGACCCGGATCTCGGAGGATGTTACTAAAGTCCGAATGTATCTTGGACCAGGTATTATGTACACCATTAATCTCGCTGTTCTCTCAATTCTTGTTATTAGTGTGATGATCTCCATTAATGGCTGGTTAACCCTCGTTGTTTTGGCCCCCCTCCCACTTATGTCATTTATAATATACAAAGTGGCTTCTCGAATCAATAAAATAAGTACAACGGTTCAGAAAGAACAATCCTTTATGTCAACATTGGTTCAAGAAACCTTTTCAGGAATCCGAGTGATAAAGGCGTATGATAGAACCAAGGAAATTGAAGATAAATTCAATTTGTCTGCGAATGGCTACAAGAATAAAAATATGAAACTTGTATTTGTCAATGCTTTGTTCATGCCAACAATATTTATTCTAGTTGGACTAAGCAGCGTACTTTGCATCTATTTGGGAGGAATTTTTCATATCAACGGTGATATGACAATTGGTGATATAACCAAATTCATCTTCTTTGTTAATATGTTGACTTGGCCATTTGCCTCTGTCGGATGGGTGACATCATTAATTCAAAGGGCGGCTGCTTCTCAAGAACGTATCAATGAGTTTTTAAAAGAAGAACCCGAAATTGTTAACCGATCTCAAGAGCCACTTGTATTTAAAAAGGAAATTGAATTTAGAAACGTCTCTTATACCTTTCCGAACTCTGGTGTCCAGGCAATTAATAATTTGAGTTTCATCATTGAAAAAGGTGAATCACTGGGCATCATTGGAAGAACAGGATGCGGAAAATCAACTATTATTCAGTTGCTGACGCGCCAAGTCGAACCACAAAGTGGAGTCATTTTAATTGATGGAAAGAATATTAACGATTGCAATTTGGATGAACTAAGGAGTCGGACTAGTGTTGTTCCTCAAGACGTTTTTTTATTCTCGGATACGATCAAGAACAACATTTCGTTTGGATTAAATAAAGGAGATACTTCAGAGGAAATGTTGATTGAGGTAACGAAGCAGGCACATGTCTACCATAATATTGTTGAGTTTAAATCGGGGTTTGACACCTTATTAGGAGAACGAGGAGTTAACTTAAGCGGTGGACAAAAACAGCGAATTAGTATCGCTCGAGCTTTGATTCGCACGCCTGAAATTTTAATTTTAGATGATTGTTTATCCGCCGTGGATACGGAAACAGAAAAAATCATCCTTCGCAATTTCAAAAATATGAATGATGTCACTTCCATGATTGTCAGCCATCGTGTTTCATCCATTCGAAATGCATCGAGAATTATCAATATAGCAGAAGGTCGCCTTACTGAAAAAGGAACACACGAAGAGTTGATTCAGGCAAATGGCACCTATGCCGAGCTTTATCAGAAGCAATTAGCGGAGGAAGAGACGAGTTAAATTGCTGATTTGTTGAAACATACGTATTTTTAATTAAACAGAAAAGGTTAGGAAATCTGTTGTTTCATAATAAAAAAAGTACAATATTTGTTTTGTCATTTGACAATTAAATACCACAATAATGGAGTACGATAAGAATAATGAAATTTATTCAAAGGTAGTTAGAGCAGGCAAAAGAACTTATTTCTTTGATGTGAAGTCAACAAAAAGGAATGACCTTTATTTAACCTTAACGGAAAGTAAAAAAACGTTCGTCGATGGCAGAGAATCTTATCAAAAGCACAAAATATTCTTGTACAAAGAGGATTTTAAAAAGTTCGAAGACGGCTTAAAAGATGCCTTGAACAAAATTGAAGAGTTAACATCTTCTGGCGAGTATGAAATCGCAGAAAAAGCTGAATTAGAAGGAGCTTCACAAGTTTCGTTTGAAGATCTATAACTAATTCTATTTCCTTCCATTTTATTAACATAGTATCAACACGATTTTCGTTGATAACTAGTGATTACTTTCCGTCCATTCAATAAGCATTTAACGTATCTTTATAATTCAATTTTTTCATTAAATGGGTAAAATAATTGCAATTGCGAACCAAAAAGGTGGTGTTGGAAAAACAACTACTGCAATCAACTTAAGCGGATGTTTAGGCGTATTAGAATACAAAACATTGATAGTTGACGCAGATCCTCAGGCGAATGCGACTTCTGGTGTCGGACTAGACCCGAATAAGAACAAGACTATTTATGATTGCTTAATCAACGATGTCGATCCTTCTGATTTAATTGTAAAAACGGACAATCCAAATTTGGATATTCTTCCATCTCATATTGATTTGGTGGGTGCGGAGTTGGAAATGATCAATCTGCCGAACCGCGAGTACATGCTTAAGTTCGCCCTTGAAAAGATTAAAGATCAATATGATTTTATTATTATTGACTGCTCCCCTTCTCTAGGTTTGATTACAGTGAATTCTCTAACTGCTGCGGATTCCGTTATGATTCCAGTTCAATGTGAATACTTTGCATTGGAAGGACTTGGGAAACTATTGAACACTATTAAGATTGTGCAAGGAAGACTTAATCCTGATCTGGAAATCGAAGGGATTCTTTTGACAATGTATGATACGCGCTTGCGTTTAGCAAATCAAGTTGTTGAAGAAGTAAAAATGCATTTCCAGGAAATTGTATTTGATACGGTAATTCATAGAAATACAAAATTGGGAGAAGCACCTAGTTATGGTGAAACGATAATAATGCACGATGCAGCAAGCAAAGGCTCTGTAAACTATTTGAATTTTGCGAGAGAGATTCTACAGAGAAATGATTTGACAAAAATTTCGAACGAAGACAAAAAAATAAAGATTAGCGATGAGCTCTAATACGAAGAAAAGATCTGCTTTAGGAAAAGGACTAAGTGCACTTCTAGAAAACTCAGAAACTGACATCACAAGCACTTCAGCTGGAGACGGAATTGTAGGATCGATTTCCACGATTTCCATTTCAAGTATTGAAGCCAACCCATTTAACCCGAGGTCAAATTTTGAAAAAGAGGCACTTCAAGAATTAAGTACATCAATTAAAATTCACGGAATTATTCAGCCGATAACCGTTCGTAAACTGGGACGTGACAAGTACCAATTAATTTCTGGTGAACGTCGTTTCCGTGCAGCACAGCTTGCGAAGTTAACTGAAGTTCCTGCTTACATAAGAATTGCCAACGATCAAGCTATGCTTGAAATGGCTTTGGTAGAAAACATTCAACGTGAAGATTTAAACCCGATCGAAGTTGCACTTTCTTACCAACGTCTTATTGAAGAAGTTGAATTAACACAAGATCAATTAAGTCAGAAAATATCTAAAAGTCGTTCGAGTATAACGAATCATTTAAGATTACTCAAATTACCCGCCGATATTCAAGCAGGAGTTAGAGAAAGAAAGATTACAATGGGCCATGCGAGAGCTCTAGTTTCCGCTGGGGATGGAGAAACGCAAGTTGAATTATTCAACAGGGTTGTAAAGGAAAAACTTTCTGTTCGTGATATTGAAGCAATCTTAAGAGGAGAAAAAATTTCAGGAACTCCAGAAGAGCAAGAACAATTACCAAAAAAAGCGAAACTTGAAATAACGAAAACTGAATTTACGTTCAAGGAACATCTTGGTGATCGCCTTTCAACAAAAGTGGAAATCAAAAAGTCACCAAATGGTAATGGTAAGATTGTTGTGAATTTTAATTCCGATGTCGACTTAAGCCGCATTATTGACTTATTAAACAAGTAATGAAAGGGTTGGTCCTTCTTCTATTTATCCTATTCACTTCTACAAGTTTTGCCTCTAGGGACGATACTATGGTAGTTGTACAAGATACTTTACACTCCGTAAAAAATGCTGTAATCCTTTCGGCAGTAGTTCCTGGAGCAGGTCAAATCTACAATCACATAGCAATGCCAAAAGGGAAAAAGAAAGCCTTTTGGAAAGTTCCATTGATTTATGGAGCTTTAGGCGCATCGACGTACTTCTTGATTTACAACCAAATCGAACAAAAAAACTACAAAGAAGAATACACACTTCGACAAGACAATATTACCAGTCCAAATTACGCCCAGTTTACAGATGCTGGAATCCTGAGTTTGTACAACCAGCACTTGGATTGGAGGGATCTTTCTATACTAGGAGTTGCAGTTGTGTACTTCATTCAAATTATCGATGCTGGAGTTGAAGCTCATTTCGTCTCTTTCGATATATCTGAAGATCTATCCTTGAAATTGGAACCAACACTTTTAAATTATAGAATTGCTGGGCTTAAAATGAGTTTTAATTTTCGTTAAATCAATTGCACGGTATGGCTAAAAGCTTATTTTTGCCTCAATAGTTAAAGAATGAACATAGCATTAATTGGATATGGGAAGATGGGAAAAGTGATTGAAGAGATCGCTGTTTCTCGGGGACATAAAATTGTTGCTACAAGTACAAGCCTGTCTCCAGTTGAAGATCTGGACTTTAATAAGATTGATATTGCCATTGAATTTACAGCTCCACACATGGCCGTAAAGCATATTGAACATTGCGTAATCAACAATACTCCTGTTGTCGTAGGAACGACAGCATGGAACGAACAACTTCCTGAAGTAAAGAAATTTGTGACAAAAAGGAACGGTGCACTACTCTACGCTTCAAACTTTAGTATCGGTGTAAACATCTTTTTTGATATCAACCGAAGATTGGCCGAATTGATGGCGCCTCATAAGGAATATATAGCTTCAATAGAAGAGGTTCACCATTTGCAAAAATTCGACGCACCAAGCGGTACGGCTATCACTTTGGCAAATGACATGATGCTTTCAAATGATAATTTAAAGGCTTGGGTCCATCAGGAGAATGAAACTCCTACAACTACGGAAGGCCAGATTGCTGTTACTTCGCATAGAAAAGATGGTGTTCCTGGTACACATATAATTGGATACAATTCAGATATAGATAGTATAGAGATTAAGCATACGGCACACAATAGATCAGGTTTTGCACTTGGATCTGTGATCGCAGCAGAATGGTTAATGGGGAAACAGGGCGTTTTCACCATGCAAGATGTTATTAAATAAGAAAGATGAACATATTTTATTTTTACCTGTTTTTATTAGTTCACCCATATTTAGCAATGTGGTGGAAGAGTTTTGAACAAGCAGACAGAAAAGCCTGGGAGGCCTTAGTTCCAGGTTATAATTATTTCATAGCCTTTAAATTAGGATCTCAAAAACCTTGGTGGTCATTGCTCTTGATTTTTCCTGGTGTCCATATCGCAATGTGGTCAGTCGCGAATGTTTCATACATCCGTAGGTTCGGTTATTTCTCATTGATAGATACACTTCAAGGTATTTTCTTTCCGTATGTAATTATGTATAAAATTGCTACATCTGGAGATAAAATACTACCTGAAACGAATTGGGCAAACAGCAAAGAAATTAGTGATAGAGAATGGGGAGATCATTTAGCACTTTTCCTTTCATTGCCAATACTAGGACACTTAATTGCCTTGGGATTTGCCGCTGTAACAAGAGCAAAGCCTGGTAAAAAGACAAAAGTAAAGGAATGGGGAGATTCAATTTGGTTTGCCCTTATAGCCGCATTGATTATCAGAACTTATGTTTTCGAACCATTTAAAATCCCAACTGGATCGATGGAGAAAACACTTTTGGTTGGTGATTTCTTATTCGTGAACAAATTGGCTTATGGACCTAAAGTTCCAGTTACACCATTCTCTTACCCTTTAGTACACAATACAGTACCATTTGTTGATGTCAAATCATACCTCGGAATTGAAACTTCGAATTATGTCCGACTGCCAGGTTTTGGTAAGGTTGAACAATATGATGTTGTTGTTTTTAACTATCCAGCTGGAGATACGGCAGTCTATGATCCAAGAATGCCTGACGGTTTAATGGGACATAACTACTATCAACTTCTAAATGATGAAGCTCAGTTTTTATGGGAACATTCTAACCCACAAACTCAATTAAGCCCTGCAGAAATGAAGGATATTGAAAACGATATTAAAGCTGAATTCAAAGACATTTCAGATGATGATTTAGAGAAGCTCATCTCTTTAAGAGTGAACGAAAAAATATATGCTCCTTATATTAATAATATTAATAAGTGGAAAGAATCAGCCAGAACTATACTTAGATCAGGACTTATTCATAAACAAACTTCAGTTGATGAGCCATACACCAAGCATTATGGACTGATTTATCGTCCAGTTGATAAAAGAGAGAATTACATTAAACGGTGCATGGGCATTCCAGGACAAAAATTGCGATTGGAAAATTCACAATTATGGGTTGACGGGGAAAAAGCGAAAATTGCAGATCAGCAAAACTTGCTTTACCTAGCCGATTCAATGTATAAATTCAATATAAAGTCGGACGAAGAAATGCTCTCTAAGTTTGATTTTGACGTTTTCACACAGTATAGCGTAATACAATCTGGCCCTCGTAGAGGCGAGAAAATTGGTGTTCACGTAAATAAAGCTACATTGGCCAAGCTTAAAAAAGAGAATCCTGATATTAAATTTACACTTCAACGTAAATTACCTTCGGAAAATATTTCAATAGACAATTTGGGAGCTTTCCCAAATGATCCTAATATCCAAAATACAGTAACCGATTTCCAAGAGTTCCAAATTCCGTACAAAGGACAAACAGTTAAATTATCCAAAGACAATATTCCTTACTTCAGAAGAATAATTACTTCTTACGAAGGACATACTTTGGTTGAGAAACCAGATGGATCGTTTATAATTGATGGGAAGAAAGCAACGACTTATACGTTCGGAATGAATTATTACTGGATGATGGGAGACAATCGATTTAACTCGGCTGATTCTAGAATGTGGGGATTTGTTCCTGAAGATCATATCGTTGGTAAAGCATCAATGGTTTGGCTTTCAAGTGATCCAAATGGCGGATTTCGTTGGGATAGAATGTTTACTGTGATAAAATGATTCCGGTTTTTCCTACCGCTTATTTCGGAAGCATTGCTTATTTCAAAGAGGTAGCTAAGCACGAAAAAGTATACATCGAAGCGAAGGAGCATTTCCCGAAACAGTCGTATAGAAACCGTTGTGACATTCTAGGGGCTAATGGTATTTCAACACTATCCATTCCTACTAAAAAGCATTCTGGTTCTAAAACACCGACGGATGAAGTTCTTCTATCCGTGGATGAAAATTGGCAGAAACGGCATTGGAGATCGATAATGAGTGCTTATCAAAGTGCTGCATTTTTTGATTACTACAGCATAGAAGTGTATGAAATATTGTTCTCTGAAGAAACGAATTTCCTAAAGTTCAACATGAACATTGCTCAGCGCATCCTCGATTGGTTGGACATTTCAACAGAATTAATTCTAACCGATAAATTTCAACCAGTAATTGAAAACGATCCGCGCTCACTTTTAACAGATAAGAATTTAAACCAAGAACTCCTTCCTTCACCTTATATCCAAGTATTTCCATCTGATGAAAGTTTTACAATGAATCTTTCTATTTTAGATGCAGTAATGTGCGAAGGACCTATTGCACGAAATTTGATTAAAGAATCAGTAAAAGCCTAAAAAAATGCTAAAACAGCTTACCTTATTCGTATTACTAACCGTAACATTTTCAACATTTTCGCAATCGGAGGAGCATACAATTGCTTTTTACAATGTCGATAATTTGTTCGATACGCTTGATACTAAGGATAAAAATGATGCGGAATTTCTTCCCGATGGAAAGAACAATTGGAACTCTGAAAAATACAATACTAAAATTCAACACATCAATAAAGTTTTTGGAGAATTCACCTCTCCTTTGATCATAGGAGTTTGCGAAATTGAAAACAAGCAAGTCGTTGTGGATATTGTAAACGGTGGAGCGCTAAAAGGAACACATGGCGTTGTTCACACGGAAAGCCTTGACAAGCGTGGGATTGACAACGCAATTATTTATGATAGTACAGAACTTACTTTATTGGAAGATGGTGTCGTTCGCTTTCAAATGCCAGAAGGCTCCTCGCCAAGTAGAGATATCGTTTGGGCTAAATTTTCAAGAAAGAAAGAAGTCATTTACGCAATGGTAAACCACTGGCCCAGCCGTCGAGGAGGGCAAGATGCAAGTGACTCAAAAAGACTTATAGCGGCAACTGCTGGAAAAAAATTCATTGATTCTTTATTGGCCGCCGATAAAAACGTCCAAATTGTATTTATGGGCGACTTAAATGATTATCCAGAGAATAACGCTCCAAAATTAATTACAAAAACACTTTGTACTATGATCAGGGCAGAATCTGGACAATTCGAAGGTTCTTACAATTACAGAGGTGAATGGGGAATTTTGGATCACATCATGGTTTCAAAAAACTTCCACAAAAAGAAAGGTGTAAACGTTATTTCAAAATCAGGGAAAATCCACAGCCCTAAGTTTCTTTTGTCTGAATATAAAGGTAACACGGTTCCATTCCGAACATTTGGCGGCGGAAATTATTTGAATGGCTATTCCGATCATTTCCCTGTATCAATTAAAGTAGAGTTCTAGAAAATCTCTATTTTACTAAATATGAAACGCATTTTACTCTTCAGCCTCTTAATTCTTCAATTCACTTCCTTTGCTCAAACCAAGGAAGTTGCGTTAAATGGAACACTCACAAACGATAAAAATGAAATCCTGAAAGGACTTTCCGTGACATTATGGGAAAATACAGATTCAACCTTGTCTGTTATTAGTGATTCGCAAGGGCAGTTCATAATAAATACGACCTTCAATTACGACAGCGCGTACATCCTCACTTTTGATTATAAATATCAATCAGAAACTGACATCATAATTTATCAACCCACCGATAGTGTAGTTGGTTCGAATTACACATTTGATGTTCAATTGGTAAAGAACATTACAGCAAGTGCCGAGGAAAATGCAGCCATCTACTTCGGGAAAAATAAAACTTCAGAAATTGAAGGGTTCGATATCAATTACTTGAAGCTTCTTTTCGAGCAATACCCTACTCTATGTTTGGATCTTTATTACATGGGAAGTTCAATTGAAAAAAAGGACCACACAAAGGCTCGCGTGAAATTTTTAAAGAAGTATTTGGAACAAAATAACATTCCGATGCACTTGATTCAAATGACGGATGAGAAGGTAAAAGTTCGTGCGTATGAAAAAGATCAACGATCTGCATTTTTGATCTCGGTTATTTCCCAAGACGGCTGCAACTAAGCGCGAAAGAATCCTATCTTTGATGCAATGAAAAAATCAATCTCAATTGTTGGCGGTGGCCCATCAGCATTAATGACAGCGGCCTTTTTGGATTCTAATAAATTCGATGTTACTCTCTATGAAAAGAACAAATCCGTTGGCCGGAAATTTCTTGTCGCTGGAGACGGAGGTTTTAATATAACCCACTCTGAATCAATTGAGGAAATGATTGAGCGCTTCACTCCTATTGAATTTCTGAAAGAAGCATTGACTGAATTTTCAAATGAAGATTTGAGAACTTGGTTGGAAGAATTGGGAATTCCAACATTTGAAGGAAGCAGCCACAGAGTTTATCCAGAAGAAGGAATCAAACCAATCGAGGTCTTGAATGCTATCCTTAAAAAGTTAGATGCAAATGGTACTACGATCAAAACAGAACATACATGGACGGGCTGGAATAAAGATGCATTGGTCTTCAATGATTCTACAAATGTAAAATCTGATTACACGATCTTCGCATTGGGAGGAGGAAGTTGGAAAGTGACTGGTTCAGATGGTTCTTGGAGCAATCTGTTCGAAGAGAAAAATATTGAAATGCTTCCATTCACCCCTGCCAATTGCGCATACAAAGTGGATTGGACAAAAGGGTTCCTTGGACGTAACGCTGGAAAACCATTGAAGAATATCTCAATGTCGTGTTTTGGCAATGAACAAAAAGGTGAAGCCGTAATCACTGAATTTGGCCTCGAAGGAAATGCTATTTATGCCTTAAGCCCTCAAATTCAAGAACTACTTGAAAAGAAAGGTGAAGCAACGGTTCTGATTGACTTAAAACCAACATTGACAATGGAAGTCTTATTGGAAAAAATGTACAAAGCTAGAGTTCCAAAAACAACTGATATTCTTAGAAAATATGTAAAGCTCGGCCCTTCAAAGCTTGATCTATTAAAAATAAACACAACTCGTGAAGAATTTATGGACATCAATTCAGTAGCGAAAAAAGTGAAAGCATTGCCAGTAACATTAACTGCTGCCGCATCTTTGGATGAAGCTATTTCAACTACAGGAGGAATTGCATTGACGGAATTAAACGAGAATTACGAATTGAGTAAGCTTCCTAATAATTTCTGTATCGGTGAGATGAGCGATTGGAATGCTCCAACTGGAGGCTATTTACTTCAAGCGTGTTTCAGTATGGGCTCTAAGATAGGGCATCATTTGAATTCAAAATAGTCAAAGAACAAACATTAGATTTGGATTGACTAACGGAAAATTAAAGTTCAGGGCATAAAAAAAGCTTGGACTCCCACCCAAGCTCTTCTTATAACATTTACTAGTTTCTTGTCGGATAGTGTATTGCGAAGTCCGTGCCAATAAGGTTTAATTTTTTATTAACGCTTCGGATACGTCTTATCTATAACAGATTCAGAATTAATCTACCTCTCTTTCTTCGCCATCATCTCCATCCGGAACGGTTCCATTTCCAAAAGAATACGGCAGCCGATCTCTCCAAAGGTGTTTCTTATCAGCAGACTCGAATTCGCGGTAAATGTAGTAGATGAAATTGCCGTTTATAATGATTTTTTCAACGTATCGATGCGCCAATTTAACTTGCTCTTTGATCTCGCCTGTTTTCGTATCTACCCAACCGAGGTATGAATAACCTGCTCTATCAAACAATGCGTAGACTTCTCCAGTAACTCGATCTTGCATTAAGTTCTTTTTCCATCCAATCGACTTTGGGTTATAATGATGATAAATCCCAACACTATCAAGAGCATCGCCTCTCTCGTCAAAAGTGTATAATTTGTCTTTGTAATAATCAAATACGAATAGGCTGTCGTTGCGATGGAACATCGGAGCATACAATTCTTTATAGTAAAGAGATTGCGTAAAGTAATTTGCACCCACCCAGATTTCGGCGTCAATACCTGTAGCCAGTTCTTTGTTCTTAGCCCACAGTTTCGTTCTCACATCTACCCATTTGTATTCTGAGCGGTACAGTTCCATCATCAATGCATCTTCAATTTCCATGATTTTCTTGTAAGCAGAATCGCGTTGATCGAATGCGAAATACTCAAAAGCTGGATAATCTGGATTGAAATTGGAGAAGTACATTCTCGTTTTATTCGTATCAACGATGGGCGCCAAATACGTTAAATAGTACTGCTTATCTACTGTAGATATTTCTATTTTCTCATCTGTTGCATGAATACCATAAATGGCATCTTTACACACTACATGTGGGTTCCCTCTATAATCTCGAATGATTTCTTCCGCTAATCCTGGAACTTGAAACTTGCTTCTAACTTTTAGTCCATCGTACAAAAGAAGTTCGCTCCCTTTTTTTAATTGTCTGGGATACGCCAACAAAAGAATGTCTCCGTTGTTTTGAATTTCGAAATCTTGAACGTGTAATCGAGGTGACTGATAAACAACCATAGGAATGCCTGGCGCAGGGATAACGATATCGTTCAATTGCTGCGTTTTGATGGTCTTCATCTTAAACACATAATTAATTGTATCCTTTCTGCACTTAGGAGAGATTCTTTCAAATACTTTTGATGATTCGAATTGCGTGTGGTTTAATTTAAATGTAATACCATTTCCAACATGTGCCTTAAACGAAAAGACACCTTTTTGACTTGATGTTCTATAAATGGACTTACTTCCAATTTCAATTGTGGTAACTACATTCTGAACAGTTTCATCCTCGGTCGCACTTCTAATTTCAACAATAACAACTACAGAATCTTTTCCATAACTCATAGATGAACAAACAATCGCAAAAAACACAAGTAAGACTCTAATCATATTATTAAGATGCAATGATACTTGAAAATTCATAATTTATATTTCGTTAATCTATAATTATCAATTATCTATCCGAAATTACAAAACCAAAAAAGCCCTCCAAGGAAATTCCAAGAAGGGCTTTTGATATTCTATTTTGAGACTTAAGCGTCTACATTCATGTTGTCTAGAACAGACATTACGTTTTTAACCGCTTCAGCACTTTCTTTTAACATTGCCATTTCTTCTTCGTTCAAATCAAGTTCGATAATTCTTTCGATTCCGTCTTTCCCTAAAACAACAGGAACTCCTAAAAAGATATCCTTCATACCGTACTCACCGTCTAACCATGTACATACCGGGAAAACCCTTTTCTGATCTCTAACGATAGCTTCTACCATTTGAGCAGCAGCAGCTCCAGGAGCATACCATGCAGATGTTCCAAGTAATTTAACGATTTCTCCACCTCCGAACTTTGTTCTTTCGATGATTTCGTCTAATTTTTCTTTCGAAATTAATTCAGTAACTGGAATACCAGCAACAGTAGTATAACGAGGAAGAGGTACCATAGTATCTCCATGACCTCCCATCAATACCGCTTGGATATCTTTTGGAGAAACATTCAATTCCAACGCTAAGAAAGAACGAAAACGAGCAGTATCTAAAACACCAGCCATTCCGAAAACTTTACTACGATCAACTTTAGCCGTTAAATAAGTACAGTAAGTCATTACATCCAATGGATTCGAAACACAGATAATTTTTGCGTTTGGTGAATGCTTAACAACATTCTCTGTTACCATTTTCACAATTCCAGCGTTCGTCGCGATTAAATCGTCACGAGACATACCCGGTTTTCTTGGTAACCCGGATGTAATAACAACTACATCAGAATCTGCCGTCTTTGAGTAATCATTTGTAGATCCAATTGTTCTTGAATCATATTGATTGATTGGAGAAGTTTCCCATATATCTAATGCTTTACCTTCTGCAAAACCTTCTTTGATATCAAGCAAAACGATTTCATTAGCGATCTCTTTGTGTGCTAATACGTCTGCACAAGTAGCACCAACGTTTCCAGCGCCTACAACAGTTACTTTCATTTTTGTCTAGTATTGATTAATTATAATCGAGTGAGACACGAAATTAATATAATTGTAAGAGAATAACGTCTAAATTTTGGTATTTTTTGGCCCTGAGAAAAGAATTCTTAACACTCGAAGGCAACCGTGTTAAAAGAGTCTCGTCTAACGAATGAAATCAATGTGGAGAATAAAGAACATTTAAAGGAATTAATAAGCGGTTGTGTAAAAAACGACCGTCGATCTCAGGAAGAGTTGTTTAAACTTTTCTACGGAAAGATGTTAGGTGTTTGTATGCGTTATGCTCGTGATAGAGATACCGCAGAAGAAATGCTCCAAGAAGGTTTCATTAAGATCTTTGACAAGTTGGAATCGTTCGATTATAAAGGATCGTTCGAAGGTTGGATTAGAAGAATTGTCTCTAATACAGCAATTGATAATATCAGGAAATCGAAGAAGAACCCTTTATTAACGGACAACGATGAGGATTTCAAACTCGGCGGGTCAGACCCGATAGTTGAGAATGAAGAAATCCAATTCCTAGGACGAAAAGCTGGAATAGCGTTAGAAGCTGTTCAAAATTTATCACCTGCTTACCGTGCAGTATTTAACCTTCATGTAATGGAGGAATATACACACAAGGAAATAGCAGAGATACTTGGAATCAGCGAAGGAACTTCCAAATCAAACTTGTCTAAGGCGAAAATGAACCTTCAAAGAACTTTAAAAGAAAAGTTCGAGAAGATTGAAGATTAAGAATTAGAATGAAAAAAAATATAGAAAATAGTATAAAAGACAGTCTCAACGACTTAGAGTTACCGTACAACTCTAATGCTTGGGATTCATTGAGCGCCAAGCTCGACGCTGGAGCCGCACCTTCTGGTGATTCGGGTTCACCTGTTGATAATGCTATTAAATCTAGTCTTGAAAATTACGAATTGCCATATGCTGCTGCGGCTTGGACTGCAATGAACGCTAAGCTTGATGCAAAAGATGCTCCTCGCTCATACATTAGATGGTATCTTGCTGCAAGTATCTTATTTGCTACTATGGCTGTTTCTTATTTAGCGATAACGAATTCTCATGAAGAACAAAAAAGTTCGACTCCGTCTTCAGAAATTACTCAAAACGAAACTCCAAAGATAACTAACTATAAGTCGAATACTTCTTCAACATCGGATGAACCTGAAGTAAATAGCAATGGTAACACTCCTTCTGATATAGTAACGTCTGTAAATATTGGGACTGCTGCAAACGGAGGCCAACCATTAACTGGAAACGAACCTGCAATTCCTCTTGATATCAATACTCCTAATAATGGAGGGCCTGACCCAGTAATTGTAAATCAAGGAGGTGGATCGAATGTAGTTTATCCAATTGAAGCTCAAGTTTCGACTCCAGCAGTAACCTTCATACTTCCTTTAGTTGACAATGTTTGTCAAGGAGAATCGATTAAAATTGCAAATGAGAACAAATATCCGATCTCAATCATTTTCCCTAACGGATCAGTTTGGTCTGCGAGAGGAAGATCTGAAACGAAATTAACAACAGCTGTTGCAGGAATATACGTAATTGGGTACATGGAAGATGGTCAATTGCAGGAAGAAGGTTCATTTAACGTAAATTCTTCTCCGACAAGTGATTTTGATTTTGTGAACTTGGATAAAATTCTTTTGGACGGTTTGCCTACTACAGAGGTTAGTTCTATTTCGTCTGGAATTAATCATGAATGGAAATTCGATGAACAAACGACTAACGGTTCTGAAGCGGCCGCTCATTTCTTCACAAAAGGAAATCACGATATTGAGTTGACTGTTACAGGTAGTAATGGATGTAAATCAAGTATTACGAAGCAGGTAAATATTAAAGACAATTACAACTTACTTGCCGTGAATGCATTTGACCCAAGAAGTTTAGATGCAAGAAACAACAGATTCATTCCTATAGCTTTGGTTGAAAGAATAGGTGTGAAATTCTCAATGATTATTGTGGATCACACAGATGGTCATATCATGTACGAAACTTCTGACGCAAGTCAAGGTTGGGATGGTATTGACAGAGCGACAGGTGAACAGCTAGGATATCAAAAGACATTTATTTGGAAAGTATCAATTGAAAATCCAAAAGCGGGTGAGAACTCTGTTTATGGTAGCTCAGCAATTATCCTTCCAAGACAGAATTAAAAGCAATACTGATTCTAACATACAACTATTGCTAAATTCTACCTAAAATCTGTTTCGATTCTCCGAAACAGATTTTTTATTCCCAATAAATAGAAGGGTATTTTGAACTCAATAGGAGCTGCTGCTCTTTTGCCTTTTGAATTCTTATTTGATCTGCTGCTGAATTTGGATGCAGACTCTTATGATTGATCAAAGACTTAACCTTTTCAATTTCAGCAATCAATTCTTGGGTTTCGTCATTAAAGAGATAGTTCTTAAACTTCTCCCAAATATATTCAACCGCCTCACCGCTCGGATGAAGAAAGTCCTTGGTATAAAAGCGGTAATCGCGTAATTCGTCAATTAGAATCTCATACGATGGAAAATACGATGCATTGTGTCCAATAATAGAATGACTCAATTCAATCAATCTCGCTTTGCTTCTATTGTTTTCAACTAACCCTTCCTTTTTATGCCGAACTGGACTCACGGTATATACAATTTCAATTAAGTAATTAACCGCTCGGATTTCTTTGACAACTTCGGTCCAAGCTTTGGACATTTCATCAAAAGAAGACAATTCCTTTTCAAATAATTCAGATGGCTGCTTGTGACAGTTACCCACAATTTGATTCAATTCTGAATTTCTATATCCCAAAGATGTCCCGAAGGTAATAACGAGTAGATTTGCTTTCTCCAAGTGATTCTTCAACTCAGTTCTTGCTGCTATAACCTTCAATTTCAAGTCTTCTTTTGAGTATGCGTGAATCTTGCTTCCGCTGTCCCATGAAAAGAAAATACCATCACGTTCTAATACATTTACTTCTGTTGAATTTGTCAATGATGCTTTAATCGTATTGGCGATTGCAATTGGATGGAATAAGGTTCCGAACGGGTTGCTCAAGGCATTGAAACCCGAATATTGAAAATGGGAAGTCATGCTGTCGGAGAAACAACTTCCAAGTAAAACAACACTATCATCGTATTTGATATTGCCTGAAAGGGAAGGGAAATTGAAATCAAGTTTGAGCTTCATGACTAATTAATTATGAATTTTTAATTCTGAATTATTCAAACAACAATCCTCTTAAGACATCAACGCCTTAGCATTTGCCAAAGCAGCTTCATTGATCTCGTCACCGCTCATTAATCGAGCCGTTTCTTCTATTCGTGCTGCCATATCCAGTTCAATTACTGAGGATTGTGTTCTGCCGTCAATAATTGCTTTAGAAACAGAAAGATGTTGTTCTCCTTTCGCAGCGACTTGAGGCAAATGTGTAATCGCAATGACTTGCATTCCAGCACCCATCGATTTTAAAGTCTGACCAATTTTTTGAGCAACATCTCCAGACACTCCAGTATCAATTTCATCAAATAAAATCGTTTGCAATTGAATTTTACGAGACATTAAACTCTGAAGTGCCAGCATAACTCTAGAGAGCTCTCCTCCACTCGCAGCATGATGAATAGGCACAGGAGGCAGTCCAACATTTGGACTGAAATAGATTTCTAGATTGGAAGTCCCAAACTTCGTGAGTTTAAGTTCCTTGGACAATCTGAACTCCAGAATTGTATTCACTAACTTAAGTTCATTCAACGACTTTGTAATTCTAGTCTCGATCTCCGGAATCGATTTTTTTCGCTCATTGTGAAGAACTTCTCCCAATTCAATCAACTTAGCTTCTTCGAGTTGAATTTCATTCGTCAATCGCGCGATATCCCCCTCTAACTGTGCAAGATCATAAGAAGAACCATTCAAGTCCTCCATCAGATGTAAAAGCTCCTCTTGATTTTGAACTCTATGTTTAAAAGTAGCTTTGTTGAAAGAGTCCAGTTTAGAGGACAATTCAACTAGTTGTTTGGGATCGATACTAATGGAACCCGATTGCTCTTCTGCCTCGCTTGAAATGTCTTTTAATTCGATTAAAACACTTGCTACGCGCTTCTGTAGGTCGCTCAAAACAGGATCAATACTCGCATTTTTCTCTAGTGTTGTATTTACTTGACCGAGTTGTTGAAGAACGCCTCCGTCCATTTCCAAAAGGTTGAGGAGAGCTCCGAAAGAAGCCAATAGTTCATCGGCATTTTCGAATTTACTCAACTCTTGCTTCATTGCTTCGTAATCTATATTATCAAGATCTAATGCCTGAAGTTCAGTCAATTGAAAAGAGTCATAATCAATCTTAGACGATGATTCAGCTAGCAACAATAATCTCTCTGTCAGCTCTTTCTTCTTTAATTGGTATCCAGCAAAGACATTTTGAAATTGAGTTCGCTTTTTAAGGGTTCCAGCCAAAACATCCAACAATCTAATCTGAAAATCTTTGTCTTTAAGTTCAAGCGTATTGTACTGCGAATGAATATGAATTAAACCTCCTGTAAGTTCTTTTAAAATATTAAGCTGAACTGGAATATCATTGATAAATGCTCTTGATCTACCTTGTTTATAGATCTCTCTTCTCACAATTGTCAAATCAAAATAATCAAGCTGATTGGCTTTGAAAAAATTTTTCATGTTAAAACCAGAAATATCGATTTCGGCTTCAACAACAGATTTGTCCTTAAGTTCTCCGATTACTGAAAAATTAGCTCTTTCTCCGAGAATTAAATTTAATGCATTCAGTAAAATAGATTTACCAGAACCTGTTTCACCCGTTATCACAGTGAATCCACCGTCAAATTGAATGTTTACAGAATCAATTAAGGCAAAATTTTCTATTCTTAAGGATTTAATCATTATTCCAGAATCTCCTGATATTTGGAAGAATTCGTGGGGTCAAGCCTCTTTAAGAGATTGACGACCTGGTTCTTTTCCTTGGCGTCTGCATCTGTATACAGGTTAACCAGTTCAATCGTTTTGGCTCGAATAAAGTTCGTTACGTTTAAAGAATTTGGTCGCGTTGAAACAACCTTAAGTAATTTATTTAAAGCAGTAAATACAGCTTTACGTCCAGCTACTTTATCATCGTAAATCACGTCCAATCCTTTTCTATGATATGCGTAACTGCATTCTCTTAGTGGAGAAAACAATTGATGTAAAGCATTATCTACGAGCCAATAACGATTATTTTTCCCTCTCTCGTTCGACTTCCACCCAGGCGCACCTGATGATTGTGCATTCGTTACGATTTGTTGTGCTTCATTGAAATATTTCGTTCCTCCTTTATTGGAAAATGAATCGTAGTCCATTGCAATAATATAGTAGGCATAGAATGCTAAAATAGAAGTTATGTTGTCTCTATATTGGTTAGGAGCATAGGCTAAAACTGCATTTCTAGAAAATCCAAAAACTAAATCTTCATCTTGAAAATTGAAAACTGTTGTGTTGTAACTTGAATTAAATGCCGGTCGAGATGACTGAACTTGAACCGCACCTGAATACGTTCCAGGTTGAGGAATTTCCGAAATTTGAATTTGAAGATTGCAATTGATTCTTTCTTCAACAGTGAACTTGTCTTTTGTCCATTGCGTGTTATTCATAAATTCATAAATAACCCCTTTCAATTGTTCAATAATTTCTAGCTCTACACTAGTAACCTCAAGAGATGCATCGGTCACGATGTTTACTTGGCAATTTAACTCCTGAGACCTCCCAACCATTGAGAACCCGGCCAAACATGCTATAAGTACAACTGTTTTCATTTCGATATATACATTTTCAAATGTGATACAATATCACTTGCAACTTCTTTCTTAGACTTTAACTCGAATTCCGCAAGATTATTGTGGTTATCTAAAATACTAATTTTGTTCGTGTCAACACCAAATCCAGCGCCTTTATCTTCAAGTGTATTTAGAACAATTAGATTTAAATTTTTCTTGGCTAATTTCTTTTTACCATTTTCAAGTAAATGACTAGTTTCCAAAGCAAATCCAACCAATAATTGATCACTCGATTTCGTATCGCCCGCCCATTTTAAAATATCCGGATTTTTGATCAATTCAATGGACAATTCGTCGTCGTTTTTCTTGATTTTTTGATCTGCTACAGACTTTGGACGGTAATCGGCTACTGCAGCGGAAAAAATACCGTAAGAGCAGATATTCCAATGCAATTGAACTGCTTTTAACATTTCAATAGCCGTTTTTATTGGGATCAAAGTCAAATTATCGTGTTCCAATTCTTCTTTCGTTGGACCTGAAACAAGAATTACGTGAGCTCCTCTTGACAGCAACTCCTCGGCGATTCTGTATCCCATTTTCCCACTTGAATGGTTTCCTATGAAGCGAACAGGGTCAATAGACTCAAAGGTTGGTCCCGCTGTAACGAGCACTTTCTTTCCTTTAAATTCCGCTTCTAGTTGTGCGTCAAAGTAATTTTGAATTACTTGATGAATCGTTTCAGGCTCGGCCATTCTGCCCTCTCCGCTTAATCCTGATGCAAGTTCTCCCGATTCCACAGGGATTATTCCAACTCCATCTTCAATCAGTACATCCAAGTTTCTTTTGGTAGTTGGATGCGCATACATATCTAGGTCCATTGCCGGAGCAACTAAGGTTTTCGTTTTCATTGACAAATAGGTTGCAAGTAGCAAGTTATCACTACTTCCGTTTGCCATTTTACTTAATGAATTGGCTGTTAAGGGGGCCACCAGAAATATATCTGCCCACAATCCGTACTCAACATGATTGTTCCATGTACCATCTTCTTTGTTCCAGAATTCGATTCCAACTGGATTTTCAGATAATGTTGATAACACAAGGGGACTTATAAAATCAGAAGAGGCTGGAGTCAATATACATTTGACTTCAGCCCCTGATTTTTTTAAAATACGAATAAGGAAAGCAATTTTGTATGCTGCAATTCCTCCGGTAATTCCAAGAAGGACGCGTTTTCCTCGCATGTTTTTTTATTTAGTCTTCCTCTACAATAGGATTTCTAACGTAGATTTTTTCTTCCATTAACTCTTGAATTGCCATAGCAACTGGTTTCGGAAGTCTTTCGTAAAATCTAGAAATTTCAATTTGCTCTCTGTTTTCAAAAATTTCTTCAAGGTTATCAGTTGTTGAAGCAAACTCTGAAAGTTTCTGAGTAAGTTCTTCTTTCAATTCTGTACTTAATTGATTTGATCTTTTAGACATCAAAACGATCGACTCGTAAATGTTACCAGTCGTTTCTTCTATTTCGTCTGTATTTCTTGTTATTGTAGTCTTTTCAGCCGTACTATTCTTAAAATTCATAAGTCTAATTAATTGCTTGAACTCTTTATTTTACTTAACTCACTTTTCATTGTTCGCTCATAGTTGACAAGAGCGTTAACTCTGTCTGACGAAGGAAACAAGGTTACAAAGGTATTATATCTTTCAATAGTATCCTCGATTCTTCCCACTTTTTTGTCCTCAACGCTATTTTTTGCTAGAAAGTAAGAGTTTTTGACAAGGACAAAATACACCTCTTCTTTATATTCTGACATTGGATAATCCTCAATAAATGTATTTGCTGAGCTAACAGCAGCTGCAAAACGTTCCGTCTTAGCGTAAAGTTTTACGGTGTTGTATTCTTTAAACTCAACCTTAAATCGAAGTTTATCCATGATTCCGTTGCATGAATCAACAAAATTAGATGTTGGATATCTATCTACAAATTGCTGCAATCCATTTATTGCCAACTCCGTTTCTGTTTGATCCAAAGAAGCTTCAGGTGAATTGTTTACCGAGCACATTGCACTCAAAAACAAAGACTCTTCTGCCTTAATACTGTATGGAAAACGTTGAGGAAATTGACCTAAATAATATCCGGCCATGTAATAATCTTCTGCAATGTAATAGGCTTTACCCAATCTGAAATAGGCAACTTCACCTTCATCAGTCTTGGGCATTCGCTGATAAATTTGCTCGTAAAGGTTAATTGATCTCAAAATAATAGAACTATTAATCTTCTGCTTTTCTTTCTTCGTTCCTGGATTTTTCACTTTGAGCACACTGCCTCTTTCGAAATAATCGTTGGCTGCCGCTATTTTCTTATCGTAATCATCTGACTTTACGATTTCATTGTAATCAGAACATGACGTCGCAGTAAGTACAATAAATCCAAGGGCTAAAAGAAATGTATTTTTCATTGTTATCAAAAGTACTACTATTAAATTTTATTCAATACAAATTACGTCTTAGTTTGACGCTTATTGTGTATTTAACGAATTCTAAGGTTTTTACCAATTTGTAATACCGTCGTTGGACGGATACCATTCAACTGGCAAATTCTTGAAACAGTTGTTCTATTCCTTGATGCAATAGCCCCCAAAGTATCTCCTGATCGCACTCTATAATATTTTTTATCACCACTTGCAACAGCTTTTCCAGAAGAGCTAGGTGCATATCCACCAGGTCTAAACAACCCTCGATGAACCATTAAGTTTTCATCACGTACGATGCCCTCTTTAAAATCAATAACTTTTTCAGGATTCATTGGAATATCGTAGAAACGTACTTCGAAGTGAAGATGTGAACCGTAAGAATGTCCTGTATTCCCTCCCAAGCCAATTGGATCACCTGGATTCACGATTTGATCCGGTACGACCAAATGCTTGCTTAAGTGCGCGTAAAAGGTTTCTAATCCATTATGATGACGAATAATAACCAAGTTTCCGAATCCACTTGTATTGAATTTCGCATACCTAACCTTTCCTCCCCAAGCTGCACGAACAGTATCACCTGTATTTAAATCAAGGTCTGTTCCATTGTGATTTCTACCTCTTCTCCATCCAAAATGCGAAGTGATTATTCCATCCGTCGGCATGTGAAACAAGCCATCCAAGCTGTCGCTTTCTGAGTCCTCAAGACACAACCAAATTGTATCTTTCATCGCATTCACATTATTTGCTAAGTTCGAAGTATAGCACACATCGTGGTCCCAAGACTGAATATAGTTAAGGTTCGAGTCCGTATCAACCTGACTAGCAACATGATGATTCATAATCCCATCGAAATTTAAATCTTCTAAATACACCCAAGTGCGGTTTTCAAAAACAATCATCGTTCCTTCCTCAGATTGGATGGTGTCGATAATTTGCTGAGAATTTCCAGCAAAAGAGATAAAAGTTAGAAAGGAAATTAGTAGAATGCGCATATTTTAAATTTTCTTGCTATGGCTAACAATCAGCCGACGCAAAGATAAAAAATTGAATTACTTATTTCGTTACGTCCATCACAAACACGCGATAAAGTAGGTCTTCATTTGGTTTAACTAGGTCTTGGTATCCCTTTGCTCCAAAGGCTTCTTTAGCAGGTACGTGGACGAACATAAGGTCTGCCTTTTTAGCATTAATTAACGCTTTACGTAATCCGGGAACAAGTCCTCCATCTCCCAAACCGAAGCTATAAGGGTTGTTTTTCCACTCTGTATTGAAGTACCGCGGATTGGATGGAGATGAGGCCCAGCAATGGAAGGAAATTCGATTCGATTCATTGAAGTAGTTAATATTCGCTTCATTTTCATTCATAAGCCAAATACGGGTACCATCGATGATTTTTGTTGGCTCGTTAAAACTTAAAATTCGAATTTTAAGGATGTTATTAGAGTTTTTAGGCACCACTCCTTCAATCTCTTTGTCTCCCCTCATTTCGCTTGCTGGAATAAGAACTTCAGCAAAATCACCTGCCCTAAGTTCTTTCAATGCGTTGTCCCAACTTTCTGTTTGCATTTGAAATCCAACCATAAACGGAAGACTCTCTGCCTTTATAAGATGATTTCCATCAATAACCTCACCATTCTCTAGGTAAACTTTGTAATCAATGTTAACCATATCACCGGATTTGATTTTTTCGCCTTCACCATGCTCATACCATTTTATCTTGACTCCTCTTTCGATCGTCTTTTCGTCTATAATTTCACGATCAGCCTCAAAGTCTATACCCGCAGAATCTACAACAACTTTTGGAGCGTTATTCTCAACAATCTCTACTTCGCTTGTGCCCGGCTTATCATCTTCTGTATCACAAGACACAAGAGTTACCACCACCCCTATAATTAACCAATACTTCATTTTGTTATTCCTAATAATGTTAAATCTATCACTAATGTTCTTTGAGGTGGAATCTGATCCAAATCTCCAAGTAAACCATGCCCAAGATGACTCGGAACAATAATTTTGGCCTTATCTCCTACTTTTAAAAGCTTCAACGCTTCTTGCATCCCAGTTTCAACTTCACTGTGATCGATCATTACTTCTACATATTCATCTGAAGCTGTTGCGTAGCATGCCGTTCCATCCAATAAACCAACGGAATATTCAACTTCAGCCAAATTTCCTGATGACAAATCTTCTCCATCTCCGGATTCATATACCCAATAGCGCAATCCTGAACCCGTTTTGCTCATTTCCCATTCGGGGCGCATGTTTAGGTACAAATTGATATCAATCTCTTCTTGCTTCGCAAATTTGCTATTCAATTCCGAAGATTGCTTTTTACTCCATTCAAAATTAGGCTTCAAGGGCTCGTTCTCTTCAGCGCATGAAACGAGAAGGATTGTGAATGCTATGTAAATGAATTTATTCACCGAAATACTTAGGTATTAGTGATTTAAATTTTTCAAGCGTGTCATTCATGCTCAAATCGCTTATTCCTCCTGCGGCGAATTTATGTCCACCACCATCAAAATTTTCGTTTGCTAAAACATTAACAGGCGCCCCTTTTGATCGGAATGATATTTTAATTCTCCCTTTACTTTCATTGAAGAACACTGCAGTTTGAACACCTTCAACCGATAATGCAATATTCACCAATCCTTCAGTATCGCCTTTAATATAGTTGAATCGAGCTAATTCTTCTTCTGTCAATGATAGTATTGCAACGCCGTACTCTTCTATAATTTCTAATTTTTCAGCGATTGCATAACCTCTTAGCTTCAACTTATCAATGCGGTTTCCATCATAAGTGGACTCATGAACATTTGTATGGTCCAATCCTGACTTGAGCAAAAGGCTTAAAATATCGTGTGTTCTTGGCGTCACTGAGTTATATCTAAAAGATCCTGTATCCGTCATAATACCTAGATAGATCGGTTCAGCCATTTCAGGATTAAGCAAACCGCTATTTCCAGAAGCATCAATAAGTTCGTAGATCAATTGTGCCGTTGAACAAACGTTAGGTTCGGAAACCGTAATGTCAGCGTAGTCGTCTGGATCCAAGTGATGATCAATCATTATTTTTTTTGCCGAAGTTGCTTTCAACACATCTCCCATATCATTTCCAAGGCGGTGTGTCGCATTATAATCCAATGAGAAGATCAAGTCAGCATCATTCAGTTTTTGCGTCACTAAATCCTCAGAGGATTCAAAATCAATGATTGTATCGTTTTTAATTGTCCATTGTATGAATTCAGGACAAGGATCTGGGTGACAGGTATCCACTTTTTTGCCGAGCGCTTGAATAAATCTGGCAAGACCAAGTGAACTACCAATTGAATCTCCATCGGGAGATCGATGGCTGGTAATTACAATTTTGTCGGCCTTCTTAATTGCTTCGACGATGTTATTTGCTTCAATCATTATCCTATTATTCTTTCAGTTTCGTTTTCGATACGCGTTCTCAAGTCTTGAGATATTGGATATAACGGCATTCTCATAAGAGGTTTCATTATTCCTTGTTTTTCTAGTGCAACCTTTACTCCACCTGGATTTCCTTCTTCGAACAACATGTGTGTTACGGGAAGTAAATCGTAATGAGCAGCTCTTGCCATATCCATATCATCATTCGCAGCAGCGTGAACCATTTCTGCAAATCGTTTTGGGTATGCATTGGCCACAACTGAGATAACACCCGTTACTCCAACTGCCATCATCGGCATTGTAATTGCGTCATCGCCAGAAAGTACATCGAATCCTTCGGGTTTATTCTGAACAATCTCCATGATTTGTGAAAAGTCACCAGATGCTTCTTTCATTGCTACGATATTATCGATTTTGGCCAACTCTAAAGTTGTCGCTGCTGATACATTCGAAGCAGTTCTCCCTGGAACATTGTACAAAATGATAGGAAGCGGTGTACAAGACGCCAGGTATTTGTAATGCTCTACAATCCCCTTTTGCGTTGGCTTGTTGTAATATGGAGAGACAGAAAGTATTCCATCAAGTCCTTCATTTGAAATACTTTTCAAAAACGCACCGACTTCAACAGTGTTGTTTCCGCCGATTCCAAAGACAATTTTCAAACGCCCCTTGTTTTCATCCTGAACACATTTAAGAACCTCAAGCTTTTCCTCTTTGGAAAGCGTTGGCGATTCTCCTGTAGTCCCTTGAACCACTAAAAAGTCCGTTCCGTTGTCAATTTGATAATTAACCAACTTTCTCAATGCATCGAAGTCAATTGATAAATCATCATTAAACGGTGTTACGAGGGCTACTCCTGAGCCTTTAAATGGATTGTTCATTTTTTAATTTATTTTCTCTAAAGTTTGTTTGACGAAATTAAGGATTTGCTCAGGAGAAGTTGATTTAGTAATCAAATTAATTGTTAAATAATCAACATTTGAATTCACCCCAACTACAATGTTGTGAGACACTCGATTCACCACCTTAGCCATTTTCTTATTCAAATCTCCAACAATGGTGATCATATCGAAATGATCCGCTAAAAGTTTTGTAGCGTTCTGGTTCTTTAATCTCCCAAAAATACTGATCTCTTGGACACTGCAATAAACGACAGAGGTCACCTCACGAAGTAATACCATCTCCTTTTTTAAGGGCACGACAGCGAGGATTTGACAAACATGAATATTCAGACCCAGCGCTTTCACTGCTTCGCGAAATTGACGCAACTCTTCTTCTGAGGTAAAATTGACAACAAGAAGCATATTCCTTGTCGACTTCCATATACTTTGAGAATTACTCATTCAATATTTTTATAAAATCGTCTTCTGACAAAATTGTTATTTCTAAATCTGTTGCTTTTTTCAATTTAGCTGGTCCCATTTTATCGCCTGCTATTACAAAATCTGTTTTGGCAGATATAGAACTTACATTCTTCCCTCCATTTACTTCGATCACTTCTTTTAATTCAGTTCTAGAAAAAACATTAAAAACTCCCGAAACAACGAATGATTTCCCTTCAAACTTGTTTGTAGTTCCTTCTTTTTCAATAATTTCAAAATTAAGCCCTGCATCTTTCAGACGTTGAATCAATTGTTTGTTTTCTTCATCGTTGAAGAACATCAAAATGGATTCGGCAATTCGATCTCCTATTTCATCAATTGCAATCAACTCTTCAAATGTTGCAGAAGCCAAGGCATCGATATTTTTTAAACTCTTCGCTAATTTCTTGGCAACCGTTTCTCCTACGAATCGAATACCCAAGCCGAAAAGAACGCGTTCAAATGGGATTTCCTTGGAGTCTCGAACACCAAAAATCAAGTTATTCGCTGACTTGTCCGCCATTCGTTCTAACTCAACCACTTGATGAAATGTCAAATCGTAAAGATCGGCGTAGTTTGAAATCAACTTTGCATCGAATAAAGCATCTACAGTTTCGGCACCAAGACCATCAATATTCAAGGCTTTGCGGCCTATAAAGTGTTCAATCTTCCCTTTTATTTGCGGTGGGCAAGCTGATTCATTTAAACAATAATGATGCACTTCTCCCTCCTTACGTTCTAGTCTGGTATTGCATTCCGGACAGTTCTCAATGAAAAAAATATGTTCGGCTTCAACTGATCTAAGATCCAAATTAACCCCAACAATTTTCGGAATGATTTCCCCTCCCTTTTCTACGTACACGCTGTCGTTTACGTGAAGGTTCAATCGTTCAATTTGATCTGCGTTGTAAAGTGAAGCACGTTTTACCGTCGTCCCTCCTAGCTGGACAGGCTTAAGATTCGCCACTGGCGTCACTGCTCCTGTTCGCCCAACTTGATAAACAACAGACTCAAGGATTGTCTCAACCCGTTCTGCTTTGAACTTATATGAAATCGCCCAACGAGGAGACTTGGCTGTAAAACCGAGCTCTTCCTGCTGGCGGTAACTATTTACCTTGATTACAACCCCATCGATTTCGAAAGGTAATTCTCCACGGCTTTTATCCCAGTGTGCGATAAACTCCATAACCCCTCCGACCGTTTTCGTTTTTTCAATGAATCTTTTTTCTGGTTTTGGAGTTTTGAATCCCCAATCTGCTGCTCGATTCACCATTTCGTAATGACCTGCTTCAATGTTTGTTCCGTAAACGCCGTAAAGAAAGCAATCCAGACCACGCGAAGCAACAACCTTCGAGTTTTGCATTTTGAGCGTTCCAGAAGCCGTATTCCTTGGATTGGCAAACTCAGGATCGCTATCCTCTCTGCGTTGTTCATTCAAACGATTGAAATTCTTCAAAGGGAAAAAGATTTCTCCTCGAATTTCAAAATCTTTAGGAAAATCTCCTTTCAGGCGAAGCGGAATGGTTTTGATGGTTTTGACATTACAAGTCACATTCTCACCTTGAGAGCCATCACCTCTTGTAACAGCCCGAATTAAGGCGCCGTTCACATATTGAATACCGATAGCAACACCGTCGTATTTTAATTCGCAAACAAACTCCAATTCGCCATCTTCCAGCTTTGTGATTCGCGTCACCCAGTCACTAATTTCTTTCTCAGAATATGTGTTTGACAGTGAAAGCATTGGAAATTTATGAACGACAGAATCAAATTTCTTGGTGATATCGCCACCTACTCTTTTCGTTGGGGAGTTTTCATTTACAAATTCAGGAAACTTCTCTTCCAGCTCCTGAAGCTGTTTTAAAAGCACGTCAAAGTCATAATCCGCAATACTTGGATTTGATTCAACATAGTATAAATAATTGTGATGATCGAGCTCTTTGCTCAGTCGTTCAATTTCAATTTTTGCCACATTAGGATTCATGATGTGAAGATACCGTCTGTGCCTTCATCATTCTATCTTTGCCTTGCAAATCTTTCCTCACTTCAATGTTAACAAATCCAAGACCTTCCAGAAGAGTAAGCATTGAAACTGTTAAATTCTCGTTGATTTCAAAATACAAAACGCCTTCCTTCTTCAAGTAAACTAAAGCTTTCTCTGCAATTACACGGTAAAAAATAAGTGGGTCTTCGTCCGCGACAAACAAAGCCATAAGCGGTTCATACTTCAAGACATTTGGTGCCATTAACGACTTCTCTCTAGTTGGAATGTATGGTGGATTGGACACCCAGCAATCAAAACTATTTGGTGCGAGGTAAGAATAATCATCCTCGTTCAGCACGTCCATTTTGGATATATCAAGCGAAAGATTTGTACGTTTTGTATTTTCACGAAGCAGAGACAAGGCGTCTTCCGAATACTCTGCTGCACTGCAGTTGGATTCCAGCATCAATGATTTTAAGGCTAAGGCAATACATCCCGAACCGGAGCACAAATCCATAATTGTTGGCTGAGAATGATTCTTCAAATCCGTTTTGATCCAATCCACTAATTCTTCGGTTTCTGGACGAGGAATAAGCGCTCTTGAATCGATCTTTAAATTCAAATCATAAAACCAGACTTCTCCTAAAATGTATTGAAATGGCTCTTGATTTCTCAATCTCTTTAATGCATCGTGATAAAAAAGTAAATCGGATTCTGAAAGCCTTTCCCTTAGAACTAAAACAAAGTCTACTGGACTAATATTAAGTCTTTTAATAGTAAGTTCTTTAATTATTAATTTAACCTCACTCTCTGTATATAGATTGGATAATTCTGAATTAAAGTAACGCTTAATCTCCTCAAGGGAATTCGCTTGAACAAACATTTAATCGCTTCTTCCTTTAACACCGAAATAGAATGTATATCCAAATCCAATGTAAAAATACTGTGTTAAATTATTAAGCTTTTCGATCTCATAATTCTCATTCGAACCAAGACCTAACATTTGTGGACTAAAACTATAGCCCTGAATTGAATAACCAATATTGAAGCGGTAAGAGTTCCGCTCGTCGGCAGTAAGAATAAAGCCAACTGTTGGTTCGATTAATGATCCACCAACGTGCACTGGATAATCGCCACTGCTTTTGTTTTTGTCTGTCAACATATAGTGTTCCATATACCCTACTTTGACTCCAAAATCCATTGCGAATCGATCATTGTAAAACTTATCATATCCAACCTTAAGGAAAGCACCTCCAGAGTGAATCCCTCCAAAAACGGCCTCAGAAACAGAAAATTGATTTACTGCGAAATAAGAATATTTGATTCCAACTCCTAAATTTAAATGAAAAGGAAAAGTGTATTGACCAAAAGTATTGACCGAGGCCAATCCCTGCATAATGTCTCGGAAAGGCAAATTACTGGCGGAAACAGGAAGCCCAAGCTCAACATTGTAGGTGAACTTAGGGACAAGCTTTTGAGCGCTTACGCTCAAAGACAAACCGAGGCACATTGATATTGCTAGAAGTTTTATCACTTTTTTCTTACTAACGCGAATCTACCAATTAAATTTTATTCTGCGTAAGATTCATTAACATCGCTATTTTTGCGCTTGTGAAAAAAGGAATGATATTTATGATTCTCTCGGGAATCTGTTTTGCGATCGTAAACTTCTTTGTGAAGCTTCTCGGTCCTATTCATACGGATGGTTTTGGTGAACTGCAATCCTACCCAGCGCATGAACTCGTTCTTGCTCGATCGATCGTTTCCTTTGCGATTAGCTTGTTCATTATTAAAAGGTTGAAAATACCAGTATTTGGGAACAACAAAAAATGGTTGATCATCAGGAGTCTGGCAGGAATGATTGCGCTCACTGTATTTTTTAATACTGTTCACCATCTTCCGTTAGCGATTGCAGTGACAGTTCAGTACCTCGCTCCTATTTTTACAATTATTTTCGCAATGGTTTTACTCAAGGAGAAAGTCCGTTTGCTTCAATGGCTTTTTATTGGAGCAACCTTTTCAGGGGTTCTTTTGATTTCTTTCAGCAAGGGAGACCCAAGTGCTGCACACGAGGAAGTATCGATGTTCTGGATTGGTCTTGGCTTGATCTCTGCTGTTCTTTCAGGAGTTGCCTATGCAGCAATAATGAAGTTGAGAACAACTGATGCTCCAATCACCATCGTATTTTACTTTCCAATGGTTTCCATACCATTCATGGTTGTTCTTTGCTTTTTTGACTTCACAATGCCCCAAGGCATTGAATGGTTGTATCTTTTAATAATCGGAATTTTTACTCAACTGGCTCAAATCACAATGACGAAAGCACTTCATCAAGGCTCCGCATCTTCAATTATCCCATTTCAATACATCGGGGCAGTCTACGCCTTCCTTGTTGGTTATTATATCTTTGCGGAAACCTTAAGCAATACAATCCTACTTGGAATCGTTCTCGTTCTGTCTGGTGTGATAATAAATGCCTTTTTAAGAAAAGCTAAGTAGACTTTAATTCGTATTTTTAGTTCATGGAGTCCAAAATTCAAAGAGAAAAAATTGCAAATTTCGGCAACATTGATTTGTTGGCCAAACAGGTTGTTGAAGGTTTTATTACAGGACTTCATAAAAGCCCTTATCATGGATTTTCAGTCGAGTTTGCAGAACATAAACTTTATAACAAAGGAGAGTCAACCAGGCATATCGATTGGAAGCTATTCGGTAAGACGGATAAACTTTTTACGAAGAAATATGAAGAGGAAACGAATTTGCGTTGTCAAATTGTAATTGATTGCTCAAGCTCTATGCTTTTCCCAGTTGGAGCAGAGCAAACGAAACTAAGTTTCTCAGTATATGCCGCTGCGTCGATAATTGAATTATTAAAACGGCAAAGAGATGCTGTCGGACTTTCTCTTTTTACAGATAAAATAAACCTTCACACTCCGTCAAAATCATCTGTTCGACACCATCGGTATCTGTTCAGTGAATTGGAGAAAAACTTAAAGGATTATACCAAAAGCGAGCAAAGCTCTACTTCTACCATTCAGACCTTGCACGATATTGCTGAACTTAGTCACAAACGAAGTCTCATTGTTATCTTCTCTGATTTACTTGATAACCCTAAGAAAACGGAAGAATTCTACCAAGCGCTTCAACATTTGAAACACAACAAGCACGAGGTAATTGTATTTCACACGATTGACAAGAAGCGCGAGATTGATTTTGAATTGGAAAACCGTCCTTACAACTTTGTGGACATGGAAACCGGAGAAAGCATTAAACTTCAACCGAATCAGTTCAAAGAAGCCTACGTTGACGCAATTGGCAAATACTTTGATTCTATAGCCTTAAAATGCGCAGATTATTCAATCGACTTTACGCCAGCAGATATTAATGAAGGATACAACGAAGTACTTTTGAAATATTTATTGAAGCGACAAAAACTGCATTAAGACCTGTGTGCCTCTTTAAGAAGATCATTCGCTGTTTTAACGGGAGAGAAAACTTCAACAGGAATCTCTAAGAAGATTGTATTCCAATCACTCATTGCTCCATTCCAAAGCCCTGGTAACTCCCGATACATTATCTCGCTTCCTTTGTGTGGCCGAGTCACCACAAGGTTTTTTGATGCATCAATAAAAGACATTAGATCCAAGGGTTTATCGTTTACATCGGTTTTTGAAAGCGCTATAAAAACAGGGTTAAAATGACTGCTTAATTTCAATATTGCTTGTTGATCTTCCTCGCCCGAAATTTGAACACCTTCAATAATTTGCTTCGTCACAACACCATTATCATTGATCCAAAATGGACCTCCTCCAAGCGCACCTTCATTCTTAACCATTCCACAAACCCTAGAAGGTCTTGATGTCAGTTCACTTAACCTTGCTTCATCAAAAGCATCCATTTCCATTCCTGAAAGAAAATCATATTTACTATTAAGCGCTACAATTGCTTCTTTGCTGTAATTCCCTACGATTGCTCTCAGTTCTTGTTTGAATTTTATTAATGTCCCTAAAGCCAATTCCCATGTATCGTTTGAAGCTTCCTTCTTAGAAAAATGTTGAACGTTGTCTATATTTTTAACAAGAATAAAATCTGCTTCTATTTCATTTAGATTATGAATCAAAGCACCGTGTCCAGCGGGGCGTCTTAACTGAGTGTTATTTTCAATAAAGGCGCTCCCGTCAGAATTAAAACAGTAAGCATCCGTATTTTTTTCTTGACTGGAAAACGAAAATTGAATATCGTCATGCAAATACTTACCAAGACTTTCTATTGAATCTCTAACCATCCCTTCAAAACCTTCTTGTACTGTGAAATGCATCTCTCCCCCTTTTGACATTAAATGCTTTGATTGAAGCACTTGCTCTTGAAATGGATTATAGATTTCCCCTTTCACTTTATGAAAAGGAATTAGTCCTTTCGGCAATAGCGTGAAGTTCATTCCTTCTTTATTCAATAAATATTCAGCCAAATAAATGGATTGAAGCGTGGACATTTTCTGCCTAACATTAATCGGAATCGTTTGATAAAAGGCAAAGGTGTCTAAATTATCGAAGAATTTTTTTACAACATCTGTTTCAATTTCATCTTTCGTATAATCAAAAAGAAATTTGAACATTCGAGATCCAGAACCGGAAGCCGGGATGAAAAATGTAATTCTCGGGGCAACTTCTCTAAACAAATCTAGAGCTTCATTCCGCGCCTCTCCGTCTATCCTAATAATTCCATCACCAATTGAACATGCAGTCATAAGACTAACGTAATGTTCTCTTTCAAAAATGTCTCTTTTTTGATTAATTATGGATGACTTTTCGTCTATGCTCATATCTTCGTAGAAGATTATTACTTTGTAAAATGAATCTAGGGATCGAATATATAAAATATCAATGGAAAGCGAAGCGTCGACATGGCGTTCACTCTCCTTTTATATATGATTTAACCGATAAATGTTTTCGAATCCGGATTTCACTCGAGCTAAAATCCAATTTAAGCAAGCTTCATGCGAAATTAAGTAAGGACATTCGTTCCATAGAAATTAGCGATTTTGGAGCTGGTTCTAAGAAACTAAATAACACGCGCACCATTCGGTCCATTTACAACATCAGCTCAAGCCGGGGGAAATTTGGAATTCTATTGTACCAGTTGGTCAATCACTTAAGCCCTGAAAGGGTATTGGAATTCGGAACATCTATGGGCATTGGTGCTATCTGCATGGCTTCCGGGAATTCAAATTCAAAGATCACAACGGTTGAAGGATGCTCAAACACTTTTGCGGTTGCCAACGAGAATATAGCAGAAACACAATTGGACAACATTGAATCCGTTAATTCAACTTTCAATTGCTACTTAGACCGATTAACAAATGAAGTCTTTGATTTAATATTTATCGATGGACACCATGATGGCGTTGCTTTAACCAACTATCTAAAACGATTAGAGGCACATTCGCACAATGAAACAATTTTTATTTTGGACGATATCCGTTGGAACGAATCAATGTTTCAAGCTTGGGAAACGATGAAATCAGACGCACGTTACCATGTAACTATTGACCTGTTTAGAATGGGCATTGTTGTTCCTCGAAAAGAACAAGAAAAAGAACACTTCGTTATTCGATAGGCGAACTTAGAACGTCGCAGTTAACAAATCAAGTATTTCTGGAGACTCACTAGCAGGCTGTGAAAACGCCATCTCTGTGGAAGGGTCCCAAATTCCATCTGAATGTCCATTATTTAAGACCGCCTGAAGGGCTGGCTTTGGGTCAACAGCAGCAACCAAAATTGGTTCCGATTGCACAACCTCTTTCACCTCTTTGGGTTGAACAGGCTCTGGAACGAAATTATTCTTAACCTTTGGAGTAAATGGTTGTGGGGATTGAAACTTAGCAAATTGAGGAACCTCGCCTGCTACATCCGAATTGAAAAATGGATACGTAAGAAAAATCAGTAGTCCTATGGCCGCGATTTGCACCAATGGTTGGCGGTAAATAACTTTTTCTTTCGGGACAATTGTTGCCAAAACAGACATGTACCAAATCGGTGCTACTTTGGGAAAAGAGCTATCAAACAAACTATCAAGGCTCTCTTTTGTTTCTTTCTTAGGCGTAAATGTTTCAAATTTCATTCCTTCAACCCCTTGAAAGACATCTCTAATTTGATTGTACTCCGACTCTGAGCCAAAATATTCGTTCAATTCAGCTTTTTCATTTGCCGAAAGTTCGATGTAACTCTTTTCCATTATAATATCTACTAAATCCTTTTCCATACTATCTATTCATTAAGGGATTAAAATCTTCTAAACTTACTGCGAGGTACTTTGTCGCGTAAAACAATCTTGATTTGACCGTTCCATCGCTAATGCCTGTAACCTCGGCTATTTCTTTAATCGATAATCCATCGATGTGTCTTAATTGAAAAACTTCACTATGCTTTCCGTCTAAATCTTCCAAACTCTTGGTAAACTCTTCTCTGAATTGATTGTCAGAAACTTCAGACAAAACGCTAGCGTTATGATCTTTCACTGCATATGTATGATCAAGTCCATTGGTTGTGTTCTTTCGAACTTCTTGTTTCTTGTATTCGTTCTTACACATGTTATTTGCAACTGAATAGATCCACGTTTTAAATTTTCTTGTTGGATCGAATAATTCTGGTTTACGAATAATTTTAGCGAAAATATCATGAACAAAATCCTCGGCTTTCTCTCGATCACGCCAAAGTAAACGCATAAAATAACCCAATAGCGGACCAGAATACCTTTCATATATTTGATTGAAGGCACACTTATCTCCTTTTGAGATCGCTATCATTAATGACTCGTCAGTCATTTCTTTATATTGGGGCTTGACCAATCTCATTAATACAAATTCTTCAGTTTTTGAACTTGTTCATATTTTCTACATTGAACAGAGACCTTGTCTGAGGCATCATCTACTTCTTTAAGTTTTTCTTTGGCATCCATTTTCACATACACTTTTCTCAATTGCAAAAGCATTGGTAAATAATTGGATGAGAGTTGTTTTGACTTTTCGTCAGTTGCATTAACAACAAGATGCTTTTTCAAGGTCGAATTCCATAATTTATCATTCCTATGGAAATTATCAAATTCACCCTTATGATATTCAAACACCAAACCGGTTATGAATAAATTGTTTTGAAGCGGTTTAAAATACTCTTTTGGCGTCGTTAAGGAAATACTAATAGACTTCGAACTATTCAGTTCACAAAAGGATTCCAAGAACTCTACATCAATGACCGTGCTTTCGGGTAACTTGAAACCGTCCTCTTTTAATAATTCACGGTAATGAGCACTCTGCAAGAAATCAAGTGAAACGATTGTAACATCCTTTCGCATATTCGTCTTGATCTGGTTGTACCATGTTCCAAAATAATCATCAAAGCCGTGTGTAATCAAAACACCATTTTCGGGAACGGACAACAAAATATCCTCTGCGTAGCACAACGTATTCTCGGTTAACTTTCCCGCCATTTTTAGTTTCTCTATATATGCAATTGCGCTATCGTTATCGGGTTTGATCATATTGTACGCCGCCATCTGAACTTGTACATCGGCGTTATTTGGGCGAAATGTTTCTGCGGTTTTTAAATTTTCAATCAGGCTGATGTCGTAATTCCCTGAAACATATTTGAAATAATGAAACTCGAATGAATTTGGAGAATTAACTTCAAAATAACCAACGGCTTCATCCATTTGAACCTGCTGCTCCATTGAAGGACTTCGTTGTGATCTTTGAAACGATGCTTTTTGCTTCGTTGAAGAAAAACCATAAGATATTGATTTAAATTCTTGCGAACTTTGAATTGATGGCGCTTGTGATGGCACCTCTGCGCCTTTTCCGACTATAGTTTCAACAACTACGGGCGCCTTGCTTGAATATCCAGGGGTACTTTTATCCTTTCCTTTTTCCTTTAATGATTCTTTTTCAAGCTTACGTTTTGGAACTTTTATATCCTCGTCCATTTCTATTTCTTCCTCCATAACTGAAGTGTCAGCAGTCACAGTGCCGTTACCATAAGTATTAAAGTTTGTGTTATTAAGAAGTTCATTTTCATTCTGAGCGGCACCCAGCAATGAGACTAACGTAAATAAAACTGTTATAAAATTTCGCATAAATCACCGAATTTGGAGTACTGTACAGCACAGATAAAAATACGTTCAATAAATGGGTAAAAAAAATTGATGAACCTCAAGCTTGGACTCGAACAAGAAAACGAGAATTCAATTTTATCCTTCGTTATCAGCGGTAAACAAGAACTTGTTTGGGGAAATTAGATTGGTTTTAACGGCATACATTACAATCCCAGCGGTGTTCTTAACCCCTAGTTTCGACATAATATTCTTTCTGTGCGTGTTGATTGTATGTGCGCTTAGAAATAACTTTTCGGCAATTTGAGCATTCGTAAAACCTTCAGCAATATGTGTGATAATTTCACTTTCTCGCTTAGAAATAATAACTGCCTCACATGAAAACGCATCAATGTCGATGTCATCCACATTCAAATTCGCCTCTTGTATTGTTTCTAAAATCGTTCCGCAAAAAAACTTATTTCCATTATCAGTTTCTCTGACAGCTTCTAAAATTTCTGGAAAGGAACAATCTTTCTTTACATAACTGGTAATACCAGAACGCAATGCATCAACTAAAACTGTTGCGGACTGTTCAGGCGTTATTGCAAGCATTCGAACATTAGGAAACCGTCGTTTTATTTCAGAAAGAACGTCTATATTAAAACCTTTTGCCGTGAAATCAACCACAACAACATCTACATCAAATGATCTAAGTAACTCGACTAATACTTCATTGCTGTTAGCTTCACCAACAATAGTAGCCTCCAATTCAGTGTTTACTAAAACACGAATTCCGAGTCTAATTAACTCATTGCTATCTGCTAATACTAAGTTCACTATTTAGAATAATTATAGATAAGACAAATATACTTAATCAATTTAAACTAGTCACAAAAAAAGCTCCTCAGTTTCCTTGAGAAGCTTTTAATGAATTCATTTAAGGTTAAAATTCAACCAACCAGTTCAATTCATCTTCAATCTTTCCAGACTTCAAATCCGTTAGATATGTTTTAATTTTATTTGATGTTGTTCTTGATTCTATGCTTGGTAATTCGAATAATTCATCACGAAAACCGATTTTAGCAATCTGAGCAATCGTCGCAGCAGTTCCTGCTCCGAATGCATCTGTCACTCTTCCTTCGCGTAATGCATTAACGACTTCTTCGACAGTAACTTTTCGCTCTTCTACTGTAATTCCCCAATGTTTTGCAATTTCTACAACAGACCGCTTTGTAACACCTCTTAGAATTGTATCCATATCTTCTGAAGGGGTCACCATTTTACCATCAATTTCAAAAACAATATTCATTGTTCCCGACTCTTCAATGTATTTGTGCTCAGCAGCATCCGTCCAAATCAATTGGTGAAACCCTTGTTCTTGTGCCAATTTTGCTGGATATAATGACGCTGCATAATTACCAGCAGTCTTTGCTCTCCCAACTCCACCTTGAGCTGCACGTGTATAGTATTCTTCAATTTTCACATTAACTGGCGCCGTGTAGTAAGCTCCAACTGGACATGTAAAAATTATAAATTTATAAGTGTCAGAAGGTTTGATACCAATAAAATCATCAGTAGCAAACATAAATGGACGAATATAAAGCGAGTATCCTGGTTTGTTTGGAATCCAATCGCGATCCAAATCAACTACTTCTTTAATCAAGTCAATAAATACCTCTTCAGCTATCGCAGGCATACACATTCGCTCACACGATTCAGTAAATCGTTTTGCATTCAAATGCGGTCTAAAAATCAAAACATTTCCGTCCTCATCCTTATTCGCCTTCATACCTTCAAAAATAGATTGACCATAGTGAATGGCAGATGTTGCAGGATGCATTTGAAGATCTTCAAATGGCATAATCTCAGCATCTTCCCATTGACCATCTTTGTAATCCATGACAAGCATGTGGTCTGAAAAAACTTTACCAAATGGCAAGTTGTCCCAATCGACATCAGTAATTCTAGAACGCAGGCTTTTCTTGATTTTTATCTCTTTGGAGTCTTTTATCATTTCTAGGGGTTTCAGAATGCAAAGGTACTGAGATTCTCCAACTTTATCAAATACGCGCTATATATTTAACGGAATTAATATTTGAGTATTTTTGATTCCTATAGGGGACATGAACAAGAGTAGAGAAATATTAAAAAAATATTGGGGGTTCGATTCGTTTCGAGCACTTCAAGAGGATATTGTCGATAGCGCAATCTATGGTCATGACACTTTTGCTATACTCCCAACTGGAGGAGGAAAATCGATTTGTTTTCAAGTTCCAGGAATAGCTTTGGAAGGAGTAACTCTGGTCATTTCGCCATTGATCGCTTTGATGCAAGACCAGGTTAATAATCTGGAGAAAAGAGGCATAAACGCTTCGCTGATTACCAGCGCCTTATCGTATCGAGAAATTGATATTTCATTGGACAATGCTCGATTTGGCAACACCAAGTTTCTATATACTTCACCTGAAAGACTAAAATCGGATCTTTTCATTGAGCGTTTTAAACGAATGAAAATTGGGCTAATCGTAATCGATGAAGCACATTGTATTTCGGAATGGGGACATGATTTCCGTCCTTCTTACAGAGAGATTGCTGCAATTCGAGAACACCATCCGGAAATACCGATCATTGCTGTTACAGCTTCGGCTACTCCAAAAGTTCAAGAGGACATTGTAGAGCAATTAAAACTAAAAAAACCAAAAAAATTCGTTGGCTCTCTTCAACGTGAAAACATTAAATACTCAGTTCGTCAATCAGAGAATAAGATTGGAGCGATTGTAGATTATTGCAAAGTAAATCGAGATCAAACCGGAATAGTATATTGCCAAACGCGACGAAGTGTTAAGCAGATTGTAACGCAATTGCGCGCTCATAAGATCTCTGCGGGGATTTACCATGGAGGATTGAATTCTGAGGATCGAAAATACATGCTCGATCAATGGATGGAAGGCAATATCAAGGTAATGGTGGCTACGAATGCATTTGGGATGGGGATTGACAAACCAGATGTTAGATATGTTCTTCACTATGAAATTCCAGGAAACCTTGAGGCGTATTATCAGGAGGCAGGTAGAGCGGGGCGTGACCAGCAGGACGCTCAAGCAATAGCATTTTGGGAAAAACAAGATTTGGACATCTTAAAAAGTAAATTGGTCGCCAAATATCCAGAGAAGGATCGAATTAAGCTCATTTACAATTCAATTTCAAACTTCCTTAAAGTTGCAATAGGTTCTGGAGCTGACGAAACGTACCCCTTCAATATTCAATCCTTTGCGAATACTTTTGAAGTAGGAATTGGCGAAACGTATTACGCGCTAAAAATCCTTCAGCTCAACGGCACAATTAACTTTACGGAAAGTAGTTTCCATCCTACCCGCCTTAAAATTGCCGTAGGAAACGAGACTTTATACAAGTTTCAAGTAAGCCATGAAAAAGTCTCAAGTTTGATTTCGCTGATCACTCGAAGTTACTCAGGCGTCTTTGATAGATTCGCTACTATTCACGAAGGAGAACTATGCAAACGACTCAAAATCAATCAAAAACAATTGAAAGAACGTCTCGAATTTTTGGAGCAGTATGGAGTAATCGATATTACCTTTCAATCTCAATTGCCATTGGTGACATATCTGCACGAACGCCTTCCTGACTCGCATTTATCGCTTTCGAATGACATCTACGAAAGCAGAAAATTAGTGGAACATGAAAAATTGAATTCGATTTTGAATTACATCTCAGGAACGAAATGTAGACCGAAAATGATTTCTGAATACTTCGGCGACAAAACAGAAGACTGCGGAAAATGTGACAATTGTTTATCAAGAATAGGTCGAGGAAACGACAAGCTTGCGGATGAAATCATGACATTGCTTCCTGCAAATTTGAATGATTTAATATCAGCCTTAGAATGCTCTGCGGAAGATCTTAATGCCGTGATCCGAGAATTGATTTTGGAGGAAGTGATTGAGTATAGAGATCAAGTTTATAAAATAATCTAGATGCTTACATCTTTCTAAACAAGTCCCGACAGCTATTTAACTTTCTTAAAATTGAAGACAAATGACCTTCAAAAGTGTCAATTAATTTTTAACCATACTCTTCAACTCATGCACCTCTTTTTGAAGACTTTTAAGCGACTTTGAAAGATCATTATCATCCAAGCGAACGTCTGGCAACTCTGGAGAGATATAATTTACAAACTTCCAGATTTCAAGAATATTATTGGCGTGAACTGTAAATGGTTGATAGAAAGAATTTGTAGAGCACAACTGGAATCCTTGTTCAGAACTCAATAAATTATGAACGACTTTAAAAACAATTCCATCATCTTTAGTAACAACGATACAAGGTGTTCCATTGCGAATTGACATCCAGTTTTGAACGAATTCAGCAACGACATAAGAACCTTCTACAACAGGAGGCATTGAGTCTCCTGTAATTGGAAACGAACGGTATTTTCTATCTTTCGAAAGGAACGGTAAATGAAACGTTGGAAGGACTTTTAAGTAGTCAGGGTCAGCATAACCAGCTGCATAACCTGCACTTGCCTTTAATGGAATCAATTCAATTAAATCCTCGTTGTTCGAATTGACCATAGATGTAAGAACACGTAATTTCTGTCCTTTGACGTCTGTGTGTAATCCCTGTTCCACTTTCTTCCAATCGTTATCATTGAAATTACTCAGGTCTTTCTTTACCAAGTCATCAATTGACATTTTGTAATAATCACTGAATAGAATCAAGCTTTCAAGATTGGGTTGAGCGACATTGTTTTCATATCCAGAATACGAACTCCTCGTCAACTTTAAATCTGTAGCTACTTCTTCTTGTGACTTCTTTAAGCGGTTTCGTAATAACTTGAGGTTTTTTCCTATCTCCATAATTAAACTCTATTAAATCTGATGGAAAACTAACTAATTCTTAGAATATTATCAAGTTTTGATGAGTATTTAATCATTTATTTTCAATCGGCGTTCCTTTGTATCGAGAATAAACTGCTGTAAACTTGGCTCCTATAAAGAGGATTTGGGAAGAATAATAAACCCAAACGAGGATGATTAACAATGTTCCGGCGACACCTTCGTCCGATCCGAAAAAATAATTAGTTAAATAAAACTTAATGATCAATTGCCCCAAATAAAGCAACAGACCCGTAACCGAAGCTCCAATAATGGCATTTTTCCATTTTACGTTGCCATCATTAAGGTATTTGAACAGAAAGCTAAACAAGATTACATTCATCAGGATTGGCATTCCATGCCTAGCAACGACTCCAAAAAACCACGTTATTAATTCTCGACCTTCGAAATACTTGTCTCCGATTGATAGAAAAATCGTTTCTCCAAAATAAATGGCAATTACAAGAACTGTGGCTCCCACTATAAAAACCATCTGTATCAATCTAGATATCAAACCCTTAAGAATTATTTTTTTGCGATTTAATTTCCGTTTTTCTATATTATAAAATTCATTGATACTTTTCTTAAGGGAATTTAAAATCGCGGTGCATGAAAACATCAATGCAATAATACCACCTACTTCCATAAGGCCACCTCCCCATGAAAATTCAATATGGTCTAGAAATGTTGTAATTCCACTTACATCTTTTAATCCAATTTGATCTTTTAAAAGAGTCTCGATTATTGTGTGCATTGTTTCGTATCCAACCACAATCCCAAAAAACATAATACTCAAATAGAACAAAGGAATCAGAGCCAATATTGCGTAATAGGATAAGGCCGCTCCATGAAGAAAAGGACGCTCTTGAGCAAACTCCTTAAATGTCATTTTTACTAATTTTTTGAGATCATAAAGTTTCATTTTCTTTTAATATTAATTGATTTTACCTGATTCAATGGCGCCATAGAAATTAAAACAATATCTTCTCCCTTTGCGGTTTTAAAATAGTTAAAAACGCTGATTCCCGTATCTAAGAAATTGGTAAATGACAATTCAATACCACTTTCTACAATCGCATATTCATTTGGCCGAAAAAGAACCTTTTCTCCTTCCAGTTCAATCTGATTGATCCATCCCATTAATTGACCTTGTTCAAACGTTGCAGGATGGTAAAACATATTTTTAATCGAATCAATTCTTTCGATGCCTTCTGCTGCTATGTGTACAACCTTTTTAACAAACCCCATAACCTCAGCTCCATCATGCGAAACAAGAACGATTGTGGTATTTCTTACTTTATTGAGTGTTAATAAATAATTTACAATTTTCAACCTTAACCGCTGATCTATATGAACAAAGGGCTCGTCTAACAAAAGTACTTTCGGCTCACATGCCAAGGCCCTAGCGATTGCCAAACGTTGCTGTTCACCACCAGAAAGAACAATTGCTTTTCTATTTTTAAGATGTTTCAATTCAACCAATTCTAAGAATTCAGTTACCACCAAATCCTGGTCTTCTTGATTCAGATTCAGAACTTTTTCCTTTACATTCTGCCAAACGGTGTGGTACGGTTCGAGACCGAAATCTTGATTGACCAGTTGAATTTCTTCATAGCCAGGAATTAGTTTCTCAGCAGGCCCTATCAATTTAACGCCTTGAAATCGTACTTCCCCTTCTGAAACATCAACAAGACCCGATATCAATTTCAGTAGCGTCGTTTTACCGATTCCGCTCTGCCCTATAATTCCAATTAATTCGCCTTGGGCAATTGAAAGGTTGACATTACGCAAAACCCAATCTTCTCTTTTGACGCCAATATTGTGGAGTTCGATCATTAAAAAATGAGCTCTTTTGGAAATTCTTGCGCAGCAATATAAACTCCAGGAACAGGATTCGCTAAAGGTTCATCGTCCTTAATGTAAATTTTCACGACAAAAACTTCATCACTCTTTTCAATATCAAAAGAAGAAAGGATGCTTTCCGAACATGCCAATTGAGCTACAACTTGCTCTCCATTTGCAATGTTGAACAACCGCATTTTAGAAATACTGTTGCTAAAGGAATCTCCACCTGGAAGTTCGCCTTGTAAAACATACGTTCCATTTTCTTCAACGTGAACATCTGAAACTTCCGTTTTAATTTCCAATTCATCTTCCCATTCGTGCCTTCGGTTCAATTCAGATTCTTCTCCGTTAAAATTTTCATTCGCATGTTCAATCGAGAAATGATCGTTCAATAAATAAAAATGTGCTTTACAAATCATGCTGTCAATTTGGAACAAAAATATCAACTTTCTATTGATTTATTCGTTTTAATCCACGTAGCAGTGTAAATTTACTCGACTTTTAAATCAAAACCTTGGAAAAAGCCCTTCAAATACACAAGAAAAAAACGCACTCTATTGAGCGAAAACACCCGTGGATTTTTTCCGGTGCAATTTCCTCTAAAGTTGAAGATTTTGAAGATGGCGACTTAGTCACAGTCTACGATCACAAAGACAAAGTAATTGCGAAAGGACATTTTCAACATGCGACAATTTCGGTTCGCGTATTGACTTTTGAAGACGAAGAAATTGACCAGCCCTTTTTTGATAGAAAAATTGGCAATGCAATTAAAGTTCGCCGCAATCAGCAATTGTTTAGAGAAGACAATAACATTTGTCGACTTGTACATGGCGAAGGCGATGGTTTGCCAGGATTGGTTGTTGATTATTACAATGGTGTCGCAGTCGTTCAATGCCACAGTATAGGCATGTATAAGTCCATTGATATGATTGCTAATGCATTAAAGGCATGGATTAAAAGCGATTTAATTGCTGTTTACTCGAAATCATCTGATACACTTCCCGAGCGGATCGCTACTGAAGACAAGTACCTTATTGGAAGTTGCGAGACGCCACATATTGCTTTGGAAAACGGAGTAAAACTCAACATTGACTGGATTACTGGACAAAAAACAGGATTCTTCATTGACCAACGTGAAAACCGATTCTTGCTAGCTAAATATTCAAAAGGAAAAAAGATTTTAAATACGTTTTGTTATTCTGGCGGATTCAGTTTGCTTGGGTTGAAACATGGCGCCGATCTTGTTCATTCATTGGACAGTTCGAAAAAAGCAATTGCTTTAACGGAAGACAATATCAAATTGAACAACTTTGGATCAAAGCACAAATCGATTGTGGCAGATGCGATGACATACATGAAAGATCTTCCTGAAGATTACGATGTAATTATTCTAGATCCACCTGCATTTGCAAAACACCGCGACAAAAGACACAAAGCAATTCAAGGATACAAAAGATTGAATGCACATACGATTCGACAAATCAAACCGGGTGGAATCATATTCACTTTTTCATGTTCTCAAGTCGTGGACAAGACTTTATTTAATCACACTATAACGGCAGCTGCAATTGAGTCAGGCCGAAATGTTCGAATTTTAGAACAACTTCACCAACCAATGGACCATCCGATTAGTGCATTTCATCCAGAAGGTGAATACCTAAAAGGACTGGTAATTCAAGTGGACTGATGCTCGACCTTCGCTATAAAACAATTTTATCCGTTGCCATTCCGCTTATGGCATCATCATTTATTCAGTCAATTGTGATGATTACCGATTCGGCTTTTCTTAGCAGATACAGCACCATTGCTTTCGATGCTTCTGGAAACGGGGGCTTGATCTATATCACAATGTTCGTTGCATTAATGGGAATTGCGGATGGCGCTCAAATCATGATGGCCCGTCGAATTGGAGAAAAGAAAGAAAATCTATTGGCTCAAATATTTGGAACTACGATTTTCACGAATGTAATAATTGCGATTATTCTTTGTCTTTTCATTCAGCTTTTAATTCCTAACATCATTGAAACAATAACCAGAAACAAGGCAATCGCTGCGGGAGAAACAACATTTGTTCAAATCAGAAGCTATGGATTGTTTTTCTCGGCAGTTACTCTTACAATCAACGCTTATTTCTTAGCAATGGGTAGAACCTATGTTGTCTTACTAAGTGCAATTGTGATTGCCTTTTCAAACATAGGATTGGATTATACTTTAATTTTCGGAAACTGGGGACTGCCTCGTATGGGGCTTGAAGGTGCTGCTTTTGCATCTATGATTGCGGATGGAACGGGAATGCTCTTTTTAATTGCCGCCCTATATCTTAGTGCGAATCGAAAACGACACGAACTTTTCACAAAGCTCAAATACAATTATGAATCTTTCAAAAGACTTATTAAAATTGGCGCGCCAATTGCATTTCAAGGTTTAATAGCTCTGATTACATGGACCGCATTTTTTGTTTGGATTGAAAACAAAGGAATGTATGAATTAACGCTTTCTCAAAACATTCGTGCCTTGTACTTCTTGGCCTTTATTCCTATTTGGGGCTTTGCTGGAACAACAAAAACATACATCAGTCAGTACATTGGGAGTCAATCATTCAAAGAGATAAAAATCGTTCAGGGGAGAATTCAATTACTTACAGTATTGTTCTTAGTTGCCATTTTTCATGGAGCGGTTTTGTATCCTGAAGCGTTGGTAAAGATGATCAACCCGGAAGTCGCTTACGTTAAAGGAAGCGCGGAAATTCTTCAGTTCGTTTCAGGCTCAGTATTGATCTATGGCCTGTCAAGCGTTTACTTTCAAACCATTAATGGAAGTGGCAATACAAAGTTCACCTTGTACATAGAAACGATAGCTGTCGGGTTCTACCTTGGCTTTGCTTATCTATTCATTAAAGTGTTTAATTGGGACATTTATTGGGTCTGGTCGGTTGAGTATATTTATTTTTCAATCATGGGGATCCTATCAATTGGGTACCTTCGTTTTTTCAACTGGCAAAAGAAGACAATATAATATGGATAAAGATTTCAGCATAGTTTTTATGGGGACACCTGAGTTTGCGGTAACAATCTTGGACAAACTACATAAAGAGGGTATTGCAATTAAAGGCGTTGTGACAGCTCCTGATAAAAAAGCGGGTCGCGGTCGAAAAATTAATCAAAGCGCTGTTAAGGAATATGCTGTTGAAAATGATCTTAACGTTTTACAGCCTGCAAACTTAAAAGACGCGGACTTTCTTTCTGAACTGAAAAACCTCGGTGCCGACTTATTCGTTGTGGTCGCTTTTAGAATGTTACCCGAAATAGTTTGGAGCATGCCTTCGAAAGGAACAATTAACTTGCACGCTTCCCTCCTGCCTAACTATAGAGGTGCTGCACCAATCAACTGGGCAATTATTAACGGAGAAAAAGAATCTGGCGTTTCAACCTTCTTTATCGAAAAGGAAATTGACACCGGTGAAATTATCGAACAGGAAAAAGCAAGCATTGGAGAAAACGAAACTGTTGGTGAACTCTACAAACGATTAATGAACATTGGAGCGGACACGATGCTCTCTACCGTCCATAAAATTCAATCAGGTCAAGTAATGTCAATCAACCAAGACAAGTTCATAGATGCTGCGCATAAACCGGCACCCAAAATATTCAAAGAAGATTGTAAAATCAACTTTACTAATACGATTCAAGAAGTTCATAACTTCTGTCGTGGATTAGCACCTTACCCTGGAGCTTGGTGTACATTATATAACAGGGAGAAAAGCGAATCCAAAACTTTTAAGATCTTTAGAACTTTAAAAACGAGTATTTCTACTGATGAATCAAAGGTTCTTAAATCAGATAGCGAAGGCATCTTAATTCCCTGTTCAGATTATTTCATTCGCGTACTTGAAATTCAATCTGAAGGGAAACGAAAAATGAATTATAAGGATTTTTTAGCAGGAAACTCTGTGGACAACCTCACTGTAATTGATGCTTAGAAGAAACACCCATTCAACGACGATTATACCTTAGAAGTCGAAAAAACTACTAAAACAGCCGATTTCAAAGGGGGTTATCAACAAAATGACATATTTATCCACAAAATACGCGTTTTTTTTGCTCAAATCCTTGTGTGGCAAGGATATTCCAATATATTTGCTAGAGTATTTTTTTTTAATTAACTAAAAAACCAAGACTATGAACAAAGCAGAATTGATTGACGCGATTGCTTCAAACGCAGATTTGTCAAAAGCAGATGCAAAAAGAGCACTTGATGGATTCGTTACAGCTACATCTGATGCATTAAAAAAAGGAGATAGAATTTCACTTGTTGGATTCGGATCTTTTTCTATTTCAAATAGAGCGGCTAGAACTGGACGTAACCCACAAACAGGAAAAGAAATCCAAATCGCAGCTAAGAACGTTGTACGTTTCAAAGCAGGATCTGAGCTTTCTGGAAAAGTAAACTAGTTTACTTTCTTTCAAGAAATTAAAGGGTCTCTCTCTTCTCGGTTTAACCTAGAAGAGAAGAGACCCTTTTTTATACCCTAAACTCTCGTTATGACTGTTGACCAAAAAGTACTCGATGTTTTCTTCAATATGATTACAGAAAGTAAACAAGAGAAATACGACACTATTGCCGCCGATCGAACGCGGTACATAACTGTTGTAATGGAAAACCTAATTAAAGATCATAATGCATCGGCTGTTTTAAGGTCGTGCGATTGTTTCGGGATTCAAGATCTCCATGCCATTGAAAAGGATGTTCAATATGAAATTCAAAGAGATATCGCAATGGGATCTGGAAATTGGGTCGACCTTCACTCCCATTCCGAAGGAGAATCGCCTTCCATTAAATGCCTTCAAGAGTTAAAAGATCAAGGATATCAAATTGTTAGTACTTCGCCTCATACAGAAATGACGGTTCGTGAAGTTCCTTTAGACAAACCAATTGCACTTGTTTTTGGAACAGAAGTTAGCGGAATATCAAAGGAAGTAGCAGAATTCTCCGATCATTTGGTTCAATTACCTATGTATGGATTCACAGAAAGTTTTAACGTTTCCGTGTCCGCAGCATTGGCCCTAAGTAGACTGCGTGAACGGCTAGAAGGGTCTGAACTTGACTGGAGACTTTCAGAAGCTGAGCAAGTCAAATTGAAAATAAAGTGGAGTACTAGAATTATTAGAGACGGAGAAGACGTTGAGCGAGAGATTAGAAGGCGAATTTTAGAAAAAGAATAATATATTTGTACTCTGCAAACTGAAATAAATTATTAAATATTGTATTACTATGGGTAAAGGGGATAGAAAAACGACGAAAGGTAAAAGAACAATTGGATCTTTTGGGAATACTAGAAAACGTAAGAAAGCTACTCCAGTGGTTGCTCCAAAGAAAAAAGCAGCTCCTAAAAAGAAAGCTGCTGCAGCTGAGGCAACTGAAAAAAAGAAAGCAGCGGTTAAAAAACCAGCAACGAAAAAAGCACCAGCGAAAAAAGCTGCAGCAAAGAAAACAGAATCCGATAAAAAGGACTAACATATGCCTCGGTTTTACCGAGGCTTTTTTTTATTATTTTTTTTTCAAATTTTATTATGAAACATAATTTTGGTGCTGGACCTTGCATACTACCTCAAGTCGTCTTCAAGGAAGCAGCGGAGGCAATCGTTGATTTTAATGGGTTATCAATTCTTGAAATCTCTCATAGAAGTCCAGACTTTGTTACCGTTATGGAAGAAGCGCAAGACCTCGTGAAAAAAGCACTTAATGTACCAGAAGGTTATTCAGTTCTTTTCCTACAAGGTGGAGCTTCACTAGGATTTACTATTGCAGCATTGAATATGATGCGTGAAACTAAGAAAGCTGGTTATATGAATACTGGAACTTGGGCGAAAGGCGCAATCGATGAAGCAAAAGCCGTTGGAGTTAATGTTAATATATTTGCTTCTTCGGAAGACAACAACTTCGGCCACATTCCCAAAGGCGATGCAATCCCAACGGATGTAGATTACATTCACTGCACTTCAAACAATACAATTTTCGGAACGCAATTTCACGCAATTCCAGAAACATCTCTTCCATTGGTTTGTGATATGTCCTCAGATATTTTCTCAAAACCCGTTGATGTTTCGAAATATGATCTAATCTACGCTGGAGCTCAAAAGAACTTGGGACCTGCAGGAACGACTTTATACATTGTTAAAGATTCAGCTCTTGGTAAATCAACTTCTGAATTCATGCCGAAATACTTGAACCTTAAAAGTCATGCTGATAAGGGGTCAATGTTGAATACGCCTCCTGTTTTTTCTATTTACGTCGCAATGTTGAATCTTCGCGATTTAATCGCTAACGGTGGCGTTGAAGCTGCAGCAGCTAGAAACAAGGCAAAAGCAGATGCTCTTTACGCTGAAATTGACAGCAATCCTTCATTCAAAGGAACTGTTCCAGTTGAAGATCGTTCAATCATGAATATTACTTTCTTATTGAATGACAAGACAGACAAAGACGCTTTCGATAAATTGTGGAATGATGCTGAAATCATAGGTTTAAAAGGACACAGATCAGTTGGAGGCTATAGAGCATCCATGTACAATGCATTAACGCTTGAAAGCGTTCAAGCTTTGACATCTGTAATGAGTAAATTGACACGTTCTAAAGGATAAAAAAAATGAAAGTATTAGCAAACGACGGAATTTCTCAAGCTGGAATTGACGCCTTAGAAGCAGCTGGTTATGCAGTGCTTACAGATAAAGTTGAACAAGAAGACTTGATCGACACAATTAACAAAGATAATATTGAAGTACTTCTAGTTAGAAGCGCAACAACAGTTCGCAAAGACATGATCGACGCTTGTCCAAATCTAAAATTGATTGGTCGTGGAGGTGTTGGAATGGATAACATTGATGTTCAATACGGAAGAGACAGCGGGAAATTGGTAGTGAATACGCCAGCTGCCTCAAGTCAATCTGTTGCTGAATTGGTGATGGGACACATGTTCGCTATCTCACGTTCATTGAATGATTCTTACAAGAACATGGAAGGTGGTAATTTCAAAACCTTGAAGAAGAAATACGGAAAAGGTGTCGAATTAAGAGGTAAGAAATTACTTATCGTTGGATTTGGAAGAATCGGACAAAACCTTGCTGCTTATGCATTGGGTTGTGGAATGGATGTAATTGCCGTAGATACGTATACAGATGCTAGAGAAATTTCTCTTCAACTTGGAAACGGTTTATCGGCGGCAACTTCTATTGCTCCTACTTCTTCATTGATGGATGTAATTGGTCATGCTGATTACATTTCACTGCATATTCCTAAACAATCAGACGGATCTGCGGTTATTGGTGCAACTGAATTTGCATCAATGAAAGATGGAGTTAGAATTATTAATGCTGCTCGTGGCGGTGTTATTGACGAAGACGCATTAATGACTGCCTTGGATTCAGGTAAAGTTGCTTCAATTGCACTTGACGTATTTGAGAACGAACCTAACCCAAGAGCTGATTTATTGAGCCATGAAAAAATTGCTTGTACTCCACACGTTGGTGCTGCAACCGTTGAGGCTCAAGCTCGAATTGGTACTGAGTTGGCTGAAATTATTATTTCTCATTTCGGTCAGAAGTAAAATTGAAGCTCAAAGAAGCTAACAACACTTCAAAGTATTAAAACAAAAGGCTGACATCGTCATCCTTTTGTGCTATACAAGAAAAAATAATTACGATCTTCGCACCTCTCCGACTAAAAACAAATAGAACAATGGCGAAAATCAGTCCATTCAAAGCAATAAGACCAACACGTGACAAGATTCACCTCGTTGCTACACGCCCTTATTATACATACAAAGACAATGTTCTCAAGGCCAAGTTGGAAGACAATCCTTTCACTTTTCTTCATATTGTTAATCCTGAATTTGGAGAGAAGCAAAAAACAAAGCCGAATTCAAAAGAACGTTTTGCACTTGTAAGTGATGCGTACCAAGACTTTATGGATCGTGGGATTTTAAAACAAGACGAGCTTCCGCATATTTATATGTACCGTCAAACCAAAGATGGAAATGAATATATGGGAGTTATTGCTGGAGCGAGCGTTAACGAATACAAATCGGATAAAATCAAGAAGCACGAAGCCACAATAACCAGTCGAGAAGAGATGTTTACCAATTACTTGAATATCGTTGGGTACAATGCCGAACCGGTGCTTCTCTCCTTCTCTGATATTGAAAATCAAATTGAGCCTATCCTTTACAATAAAACGAAGGAACGGCCTGAGAATGAATACATGACCACAGACATGATTAAGCATGAGATGTGGATTTTTACAGAAGATGAAGCGAATGCCGTGATTCACGCTTTTGAGCAATTGGACGCGACATATATTTGCGACGGACACCATAGATGCGCATCATCAGCTGGATTAAAGGACTGGCGAGAAGGAAAAGGTTTTAATCATTTCCCAAACGAAGATAATTTTCTTGCTTTCTTTTTGAATGAAAGACGTTTGACGATTCTTGAGTTCAATCGACTAGTAAAAACAATGAACGGCCTTACCAAAGAACAACTTATCGACAAACTTGAAACTAGCTTTACAATTGAAACACTGTTCATTGGTGAGAAACCATCGAAAGAACATGAAATAACGATGTTTGTTGAAGAGTCTTGGTTCAAATTGACATGCAAAGACTCAATTATAGACCACGATCATCCAGTTAAGTGCCTAGATGCCGAAATCCTAACGAATTTTGTGCTCGAACCAATTCTTGGTATCTCTGATTTAAAAACAAATAAGAAAATTGATTTCATAAGTGGGAATCAAGAGTTAAATTCATTGGACTCAACAATGGAAAAAGGTGGATTCAAAATTGGCTTCTTTCTTTATCCGGTCGAAATATCGGACATTAAGCGTGTTGCAGACAATCAAATGACGATGCCTCCAAAATCGACTTGGGTAGAGCCGAAACTAAGAAGCGGATCTACAATTTATAACATAAATGAATGATTAAGGAAAATTTAAATGAAATATTGGCTGATATTCCTGAAAATGTCACGCTAGTTGCGGTTTCAAAAACAAAACCTGCATCAGAAATTGAAGAAGCATATGCTGCTGGTCAGCGCGTTTTTGGTGAGAACAAGGTTCAAGAAATGGTTGAAAAAGAAGCTGTTCTTCCGAGGGACATTCAATGGCATTTAATTGGCCATGTTCAAACAAACAAAGTGAAATATATCGCTCCGTTTGTAAGCGTAATTCATGCTGTTGATAGCCTAAAATTGTTATCGGAAATAAACAAACAGGCAAAAAAGAACAACCGAACGATACAATGTATGCTTCAAATGCACATTGCAGATGAGGAATCTAAATTCGGCATGAAATTCGACGAACTCATGGAAGTTTTGAACTCAAACGAATTAGTTGAAATGCAAAACGTTTCTATAATTGGTTTAATGGGAATGGCAACATTTACAGATAATGAGGAACAGGTCAGAGAAGAATTCTGCAATTTAGAAGGAGACTTTAATGTTATCAAGAGCCACTTTTTTAAATTCAACGACAACTTCAAACACCTCTCCATGGGAATGAGTGGAGACTATAAATTGGCCATTGAAGAAGGAAGCACAATGGTGCGAATTGGAAGCTCAATATTTGGAGGTAGAAATTAAAAAATCAAGCACATGTGCTTAAATTTATTTCCTTTCATTTATGAAAATGGATTTCTTACCTTTGAATTCTATGAAAAGAATACAATTGACCTTCCTCCTAATTCCATTTTTGGCTGTTTCACAACAATCTGAAATAGAAATTTTAGAGCATAGAGAAGACCATAAAACCGAGCTTCTCGACACAGCCAATCACATGCTAAGCATTGAAGAGATTAATGAATTTCAAGGATTGGATTATTTCAACTTTGACTCTACTTTTCAATTAAAGGCAACCTTCACGAAAGACAAAGGGAAAAAATTCGAAATGCCTACATCCACTGATAGATTGCCAATTTACAGAAGGTATGGCTACATTGATTTCATTATTGACTCTGTTCCCTGCCGACTCACAGCCTATCAAAATATTGACTTACTAAAAAGAGATCGGAAGGGATTCAAAAACTATTTATTCATTCCTTACAGAGACAAAACAACGCGAAATGAAACGTACGGCGGCGGTCGGTTCTTGGATTTTAAAATTCCAGAAAGCACAATTGCCTTAATTGATTTTAATTTAGCATACAATCCTTATTGCGCCTATTCATACAGATATTCATGCCCGATTCCTCCAGACGAAAACACATTAAAAGTAGAAATTAAAGCTGGAGAAAAAATACCGCATGGACATTAATCACAAAAAAAATGAAACAATGTAAACTATTTTTGTCACAAAAGGATTATATATGTTGAAGTACCTATTTATTGCTACTCTAATATTCATCTCGTTTAGTTCTTACGCGCAGCCATACAAGACAATCAAGCCTTACAAACCGTACAAATGGATGATCGGATTGCATTGGACGGCTGTTGACGACGATGGGAATAAATTCGGCAATATTTTTGATGTCAATAACTCTTGGAATATCAAACCGTTTCCAACGCGCTTCACATTAGATCGTTATTTCGTTTATGGATGGAGTATTGAAATGGCAGTATCATACGCGGCCTACACTCCTGATATACTCGTCAATGATTCCACAGGACGAGAAGGAATTAACCTTTCCATTGATTTTAATGCCAAATACAGTTTTTACAACCTCTATGCACCTCGTGCAAGATGGATTGAGCCTTATTTAATTGCTGGCGTTGGATTCACATACAGAACTGGAACTGCTGATCCTTATGTTCCAACTGTCAATCTTGGTGGAGGAATAAATTTATGGATAGTTAATTGGTTTGGTATACAATTATCTTCGACAGCCAAATTCGCTGTTTACCCTAAAGTTTGGGACACCAAAAGTAACTACTTGCAACATAATGCTGGATTAGTTTTTAGAACTCCCGACAAAGCGAAACAGAAAAACCAGAACAGCAGAAAGCAGCACAAGTGGACAAACAAACAACCTAAAAAAATCAAACGACGAAAAGGAGGACACTAGGCGCTTTTTATTCCTGCTGTCATTTCTCGTTTACCAGGAGGCCCCGGCTTTCCTTCTACTGTAAATCCAATCGCTTTCAAATCACGTTTAAATTGCCCCATTGCGCAATACGTAACGAAAATACCGTTTGGCTTTAGCATTCTGTACATTTTCTCTAAAATACATTTTTGCCACATTTCACCTTGTGCCCTGGGTCCAAATGCATCGTAGTATACGATATCAATTGAATTTGGAATTGGCACGAAATCTTCAATTTTTTCGTGGATTTTGGTCAACGCGAAAAACGTGTTAATCTGCTGTTCAATGTTCCAATCAATACTATGAATTAATTCAAAGTCCTTCCGAGAATCCCCTCCAATCTCTTTTGCGTAATTCAAAGATTTAATTAATTCCTCCTCTATGGGAAAGGCTTCTACTCCTTTATACACAACCTCAACTTGATTGCTATTCGCGAATTCACTTGTCAAAAGAGCGTTCAATCCTGTTCCAAATCCCATTTCAAATACAGCGATCGGGCTTTGATTCAAGGTTTCAATTCCATGCTTTAAAAAAACATGATTTGCCTCTTGAATTGCGCCATGTGTTGAATGATACGTCTCATCCATCTCTGGAATATAAATGGTCGAAGAACCGTCTTCTGTAAGTTGTACTTTCCTTTCCATGCTGCAAAGTTAGACATAATTTAAGTTTGGAATTCATTTTTAATTTCAAATCAAAACTTCGTTTTTGTCACTTCCAATTCGCCATCGAAAGCGCTGTTTTTTATTGTTAACAACATGTTCATATCCTGTTAACTCACGTTCATAAATATTGATTCAAATTTCAGTGAATTAGTGACGATCGTTTGCGTATCTTTGATACTATGGAAAATCAGCCGGATAAAAGTCGAAAAACGACTACAAAATTTTCAAAACCTGGATTAAAGCCCGATGATATGGGTCGTATCCCGCCACAAGCCATAGACCTTGAAAAAGCCGTCTTGGGGGCAATGATGCTAGAAAAAAATGCCGTTACTGACACAATTGACATTCTTTCTCAGGATAGTTTTTACGATCCGAAGCATCAATATATTTTTGGTGTAATTAAAGAACTATTTGGTACTTCCAAACCTATCGATATTTTAACCGTTACTTCCCAATTAAAGAAGAATGGTGAACTCGAAGCTGCAGGTGGACCGGTTTATGTTTCTCAATTGACGAGTCGAATCGCATCTACTGCTCACGTTGAATATCACGCACGTGTTATCTCTGAAAAGTATATTAAACGCGAGTTGATCAGAATGAGCTCTGAAGTAATGAAAGAAGCTTATGATGATACAAATGACGTTTTCGATGTTTTAAACAAAGCAGAAGGTGACCTTTTTAAGATTGCCGAAAACAACATGGGTAAAACGGTCGATACAATGCAAAATGTTGTTCGTGAAGCCATTGAAGAAATTGAAAAAGCATCACAGAATGCCGATGGTATCTCAGGAGTACCAACAGGCTTCATGGCTTTGGATAAACTAACAGCAGGTTTCCAGAAATCAGATATGATTGTTCTTGCAGCACGTCCTGCAATGGGGAAAACAGCCTTCGTTCTTTCATTGGCTCGAAATACCGCAGTAGACTTTGGACAAGGCGTAGCATTCTTCTCATTAGAGATGTCTTCGGTGCAACTTGTGAAACGTTTGATCGCTTCCGAAACTAGAATTTCTGCCGAAAAATTGAGAAAAGGTGATTTAAGAGAAGATGAATTCCAGCAATTGCATACGCGGATCAGTAAACTCGCAACTGCTCCTCTTTATATTGATGATACGCCAGGACTTAGTATTTTCGATTTACGTGCAAAATGCCGTCGTTTGAAAATGCAGTACGATATTAAAATGGTAATCATTGATTATTTACAATTAATGACAGCTGGAGGGTCTAAAGGACAAGGGAATCGTGAGCAAGAAATATCATCTATTTCCAGATCGATTAAAGAAATTGCAAAAGAATTAAACGTACCTATTATTGCTCTTTCACAGCTAAGTCGTTCGGTGGAGCAACGTGGTGGTGATAAAAAACCGATCCTTTCCGATCTTCGTGAATCAGGGGCGATTGAGCAGGATGCTGATATTGTTTCATTTATCTACCGTCCTGAATATTACGGATTCTTACAAGATGAAGATGGTAATTCAAATGCCGGAATTGGTGAGATAATCATTGCAAAACACAGAAACGGTGGACTTGACAGTGTTCGTTTGCGTTTCATTAAAGAATACGCACGTTTCGATAATCTTGAAAGTGATTTTGGTCTAATACCTGAAGGCGGTCAACCTGCACTGCCAAATACCAGCCTTTCAGCCAACGATTCATTCGATGATCAGCCTCAAGAAAGCTACACGATCGCGAGTAAAATGAACTCCTTGGACAATGAAAACATCAATTTCGATCCTTCCGACGATGGAGAGACGCCATTTTAGGTAAGATTTTTGCTATATTGTAATTAATGAAAAAGTATCTAGTAATTCTTCTTCTGTCTTTTAGTTCGCAAGTCTCATGGGGTTCACAAATCCTAGTGCCGATGGACGAAACACAGACAGATCATCTTAAGGCTTATGGATTAGCTTTTTACGTTTTAGAAAACGAAATTATCATTGAATGGCTCCTCAATTATAGAGGCGGCTCATTTATGACACCTCATTTAACAACTATTGAGGAAGAACTCGTTATTCGCGGAATCAGCTATGAAATCATTGCAGATGGACAAGCCGCTGCGATTAAACAACAGATTTCAAACCCAGAAGCCAATATGGAAGTTGTGCAATTGGAAAAAGTTCCGAAAATTGCCGTTTATACGCCCGGAGGAAAACAACCTTGGGATGACGCCGTGACTTTGGTTATGGAATATGCTGACATTCCTTACGAGAAAATTTATGACTCGGCAATTGTCATGGGGAGATTGAGTGAATTTGATTGGGTTCACTTACACCACGAAGATTTTACTGGACAATACGGTAAGTTTTACGCGAACTTTAGATCGTATTCTTGGTACAAACAACAAGTATCAGATTTAGAATCTTCAGCAGCAGCTCTAGGGTTTAAGAAAGTTTCAGAAATGAAGCTCGCAGTAGCAACCAACATTAAAAACTTCGTAGTCGGAGGAGGATTCTTATTTACAATGTGCAGTGGAACAGATAGTTTCGATATTGGATTAGCAGCACATAAAACAGACATTTGTGAAGTTATGTTTGATGGCGATCCAGCGGCACACAATTTCCAAGAGGAACTCGATTTCAACAACACCTTTGCATTCGAAAATTTTGAATTGGTCAAAGATCCATTGACCTATGAATATTCTAACATTGACGGAACAGACTTAAGAAAACGGGGAGTTCCAGAAGCTCAAGCAGCAAAAATTGACAAATTTACACTCTTTGATTTCTCTGCAAAATGGGATGTCGTTCCTACAATGCTTTGTCAAAACCATACAAACGTTGTTAACGGTTTCATGGGGCAAACAACGGATTTCAAAAAAGACTTTATTAAGTCCAACGTTCTAATCATGGGCGAATCGGAATCTTTAAATACTGCCCGTTATATCCATGGCGAATACGGTCAAGGTACTTGGACCTATTATGGCGGTCATGATCCAGAAGACTATCAGCACAGAGTTGGCGACCCAGCGACAGATTTAAATCTTCACCCAAACTCACCGGGTTATCGATTGATCTTGAACAACATCTTATTTCCTGCTGCTAAAAAGAAAAAGAGAAAGACGTAGTTCGAACCTCTATTGTGGAATATGCCTCGGCATAAAAGAGCAAACTGGCTTTACACTTGTTTGATTGAGCCGTCAAAAAGTCGTTCAAAAAAAATGTAAATTGGTTCATCTAATAATCTCACCTTTAGACCAATTATTATTTTTATTCAAGGTTTTATTTCATACATTGTATGCGCTAAAAAACGCTATTATACTATGAAAAAAACCTACTTATTGCTGACGGCGGTCTTGTTCGCCTCGATCAGTTTTGGTCAATTAAATCAGCAAGCTCATACCCAGACTGTAGTAAGCCCAGCTGGTCAAAGTAACACGAATTGTGAAGCAGTAGAATTAACTAAATAATTTAATTCCCCCTTGGTTCAACTGAGGGGGATTTTTTTGCCCCAAACAATTATGATCTATTTGACACAAATGATTTTCGTTCATAATGGAAAAGAGTATGTATTCGATGAGTTTGAAAACATAGCCATCCCTCTAATGGCGGAGAACTAGGGAAAATGATTTACAGAATTAAGCCTGCACAAGATGTGTTCATTACAGCAAATGAAGAAGTGTCCTGTGAAATTCACTTCCTTTCTTTTCCTGATGATTATTCACTGCAGAACTTCTTAAAGGACGAAGGCAGAACAAGCTTTGTGCATCTCAAGAATGAATCAATCAGAACTTCATATATAATAAAAGGGGAGAAACTTTAAGCTTACTTCTAATTCAAAAGAGCTCCAACTATTTCTTTCAACACGGGAACATTCTCTTTTTCGAACCACGAGCTTTTAGCCATCCAAATATTATTTCTTGGAGAAGGATGCGGCAATACAAAGTACTCAGGTAAATAATCACCGAAGTTCATCACCGTTTGCGTTAAAGTTGATTTTCCCTTACCATCCAAGTAGTAATTTTGAGCATACGTTCCGATCAATAAAATCAACTCTAGGTTCGGCATCTTATCAAATAAAGATTGGTGCCATTCCTTTGCACATTCCTTTCTTGGAGGCAAATCACCTGACTTTCCTTTCCCAGGATAACAAAACCCCATTGGAATAATCGCGAATATTTCAGGATCATAAAATTGCTCATTGCTCACTCCCATCCACTCTCTTAATCGCTTTCCACTTTTATCATCCCAAGGAATACCAGATTTGTGAACCACACTTCCTGGAGCCTGCCCAATAATTGCAATTCTAGAATTCATACTTGCTGCAAGAACTGGATTAACTCCGTTCACCAATGCATCTTTGCAAATCGTACAGCTTCGAATGTTCTTTAATAAATCCTTCATATACTACCAAAAAAAAAGCGCTCCGTAGTCGGAACGCTTTCTATAGTATTTGCTTACAAGATTAAATATCAATCTTCGCGTATTTTGCATTTTTCTCAATAAACTCTCTTCTTGGTGGAACTTCATCCCCCATAAGCATTGAGAATACTTGATCACATTCAGCAACGTTTTCGATAGTAACTTGACGCAGCGTTCTGAATTCTGGGTTCATTGTAGTATCCCACAATTGATCCGCATTCATCTCACCAAGACCTTTATAACGCTGAACACCAACTGATGATTCAGACCCTGCCCCTTTCATTTGCTGAATTAAAATATCGCGTTGATCATCATTCCAAGCATATTGAGATTTTGCTCCTTTCTTCACTTGGTACAAAGGTGGAGTTGCGATATAGATGTACCCCTTCTCTATCATTTCTTTCATGTATCTAAAGAAGAACGTTAAGATTAAAGTTTCAATATGGGAACCATCGACATCGGCATCACACATGATGATTACTTTGTGATATCTAAGCTTCTCCATGTTCAAGGCCTTCGAATCCTCTTCCGTACCAACTCTTACACCAAGAGCCGTATAGATATTTTTAATCTCTTCATTTTCGAAGATCTTATGTTGCATTGCTTTCTCAACGTTCAAAATCTTACCTCTCAATGGCATAATTGCTTGAAAGAAACGATCTCTACCTTGTTTCGCAGTTCCACCGGCAGAATCTCCCTCGACAAGATAAATCTCAGACTCAGCGGGATCTTTAGACGAACAATCTGCAAGTTTACCTGGAAGGCCTCCTCCAGTTAAAACGCTCTTACGCTGAACCATTTCACGCGCCTTACGAGCTGCTTGTCTCGCCTTAGCTGCTAAAACAACCTTTTGAACAATAACTCTTGCCTCATTCGGATGCTCTTCTAAATAATTCGTAAGCATTTCAGAAACACTCTGACTTACAGGAGCAGAAACTTCTCTGTTTCCAAGTTTTGTTTTCGTTTGCCCTTCGAATTGCGGTTCTTGAACCTTAACAGAAACTACGGCTGTCAATCCCTCACGGAAATCATCACCTTCAATCTCTACTTTTTCTTTGGCCAACATTCCAGAATCAGTCGCGTACTTCTTTAAAGTATTCGTTAAACCTCTTCTAAAACCTGAAAGGTGTGTCCCACCCTCATAAGTATTAATATTATTTACGTAAGCCTGAATATTTTCTGAATACGAAGTGTTATAGGTTAATGCAACTTCAACAGGAATTCCATCCTTCTCTCCTTCAAAATAAACAACATCTGACAACAGAGACTCACGGTTTCTATCAATATATTCAGCAAATTCACGTAACCCTCTTTCTGAATGGAAAAGCTCAGTAAAGTGCTTTCCGTCATCGTCTGTTTCACGTAAATCTGTTAAGTTGATCTTTATACCTTTATTCAAGAAAGCCAATTCTCGCATTCTCGCAGCTAAAGTATCGTAGTTGTATACTAACTCTTCAAAAATGGTATCATCTGGCATGAATGTCACTTCAGTACCCGTAATATCAGACGTTCCGATTTCTCTTACATCGTATTGTGGTTTACCAATCTTATATTCTTGTTCAAATAACTTACCTTCTCTACGAACCGTTACTTTCAAATCTTTTGAAAGAGCATTCACACAAGAAACACCAACACCGTGAAGTCCGCCAGATACTTTGTAAGTATCCTTATCGAACTTACCACCAGCGTGAAGAACAGTCATTACAACTTCTAAAGCCGATCTTTTCTCTTTCGCATGCATCCCTGTTGGAATACCACGACCATTATCATTAACGGTAATTGAATTATTCTCATTTATGAAAACCTGAATTGCATCACAATGCCCTGCAAGTGCCTCATCAATTGAATTATCTACAACCTCATAAACAAGGTGGTGCAATCCTTTCGTCCCTATATCACCGATATACATGGCCGGACGTTTTCTAACAGCTTCTAATCCTTCAAGTACCTGAATATTATCCGCTGCGTAATCTTGATTTTTGTTTTCTTCACTCATAATTTTAGCTCAATTCTAGGCATCTAATACCTACAAAATTCGTGTTACACAAAAATAACGATAGGATTCGTTAAAAGCGAGTAAAATAGGCGAAAGAAAGACGTACTTATCAACAGTTTAAAGTGTAAATTGTTAATAGCCATTCGAATTATTCCGCCAAATAAAAAACATGCACTAAAATGGAACATTTATTGCTCTTTTAGCGTTATATTATTTAGAATGAAAATCATCGCATCAATAGCTTTCTTTTTGACCTCTTTAATGAGCTTTGCCGCCTGCGGTACGTTTATCGGCACTTGGCAAGGCGTATTTATTGAAACTGGCAAATCCATGGAATCGGGATCGATTGTCTACGTGGATTTTAAACTTGACGATGGTGTCATGAAAGGAAGCATGCGAGAAGAATTATTTGAAACGAATTATTTCGCCATCACCGTCCTAAGTGGAACGCAAGAATCAGACATTCTGAAATACAAACAAATTGCAGTTGGAAAGAACGAGAAAACATCTAGAATGAAATGGTGTCGGAAGTTTGGAGAGTTGACATATGATCCAATAAAAGGATATTTAACAGGCGCATTCAAAAGCGTGGATTGTAAACGATTGTCTGGGGAATTAATCTTATACAAAGCTGATTTTGAACTATCCAAAGAGAAAGAGTCACATGCTAGTCACATTTGGTTTGAACAATTTGTAAAGGATTATAAAGACGGACTAAGTGCTCCGGCCATTCGTAAAACAGAGCGAGATAATTTTGTATTCGAACCAATCTTCTTTGATTTCGATAAATTCGATATCCGTGAGGAGCACAATGAATTCCTTGATGGGATGATTAAAATTATTAAAGGGCATTCAGACCTGCGGGTTAAGGTAACAGGTCACACGGATGCTGAAGGTTCTATTAGATATAACGACGTCCTTTCGAGAGAGCGGTCAGAAGCAATCATCCAATACTTCGTGGATCATGGCTTAAACAAAGAACGACTGGAGTTTGATTTCAAAGGAGAATCAAATCCAGCCGCTACAAATGAGACTACCGACGGAAGACAACGCAACCGACGCGTTGATTTTGAGTTTATATAATCTTATACTTCTAAAAAGCTGATCCTAAACCTGTCCAAGCATTTTGTCTTTTAACTTTTTGTCCGCAGGAGTTGCCCCTAACCAAATTGAAAACAATGCCTTTTTGAATTCAATACCTTCGAACAAACCTTTGTATTTTCTTGCAATCATAACTGCGGTTCCTTTGCCAGGCTTGTAAATAATTAGAATATCGTCGCCATCATTTAATTCCGCAGAGAAAAACCCAGTAAACTTACTTGTTTCTTCAGTATTCGCCTTTCCATCACTCATCTTCTTACCCCACTCTTTTACAGTAGCATTGAACTTCTCTCTCGTTACCTTATTCGAAACGATTTTAAGCTCAA